>Ga0116181_1000691_pt1 | contig 30762 bp, 28 predicted proteins | sample AD_UKC075_MetaG_FD_89752 | JGI IMG/M metagenome (GOLD analysis project Ga0116181, IMG submission 89752) | Active sludge microbial communities of municipal wastewater-treating anaerobic digesters from USA - AD_UKC075_MetaG | ecosystem: Engineered > Bioreactor > Anaerobic > Digestate | place: USA... | reverse complement strand
CGTGAGCTTCACTGAACACCGCGTTCACAAGCGCGGACGCGGCTCGGCTCGCGTACCCGTGGCCCCAATGGTCGGGATGGAACACGTAGCCCAACTCGTAAGTCCGCCACTCGGCCGGCTCCAACAGGTGGAGGTAGAGGTTGCCGACCAACTCACCTGAGGAACATAGGCAGACCGCCCAGAAGTCGACGCTTGCGGCGCGTTCGGCAGCCAGGCGGACGCAATCCGCGGCCGACTGCACGTCGTACGGTTCGAATCGAACCGCCTCGGGCCGCGACAGGTAGGCGTGCAGCCCGGCTGCGTCCGAGGGATTGAAGCGTCGGATCAGGAGCTCGGGCTGGGTCACGTCAGTCACGCCGCCAGCATTGCAGCCTCGAGCCGGGGCTGCTGTCCTTGGCGCGCAGGCCCGCGTCTCGACGAAGGGTCGCCGGAGTGGTCTCAGAGATCCCGGCCTGCGCCGGGATGACGGTGGGGCGGGACGTTCCCTGAGCCCCCACCGACCCTAAGCCCACCAAAAGCGATCCCTGAGCCCCACTCAAACGATCCCTGAGCCTGACGAGGGGTCGCCCGACAGCGTCGCCCAGCCGGTGTGGGTTATTACTCGGGCCGCTATCGGGAGAGTCTCGACAGACTCGACCAACCGAAAGCTCGACCACCGATGGGTTCAACCAAGCGTGCGGCCTACGAGGCCAGCTCGACCTCGGCGTCGGGCACGTCCGCCGACTGCTCGCCGAACCAGCGGTTCAGCTCCGCCGCGGTGCCGCCTTCGGCGAACCGTCCGGTGACATGGTCGGCGACCAGGTGGACTTCGGGACAGGCATCGCCCAGCGCGACCCCGCGTCCGGCCCAGGTGAGCATCTCGATGTCGTTGCGGCCATCGCCGATGGCCAACACGTCCGCAGCGGCGACGCCGAGGTCGGCGACCACGTCCGCCAGTGCGGTGGCCTTGTTGACCCCCGCCGGTGCGATATCCAACCAGGCGCTCCAGCCCACCGAGTAGCTCACGCCGTGCAGGCCGAGCCGCTGCGCCAAGGCGATGAACTCACCATCAGACGCCTCCGGGTCGCGCACCACGATTCTGGTGACATCGCTGCCGGCCAGGTCTTCGACGCTGACCACCTCGATTTCGCCGCTCAAGTCCCCTTCGGGAAAATGCTTGGTGACGCGATAGCCGGCGCCCACCACCTCGGCGGCCAGCGCCGCTGCCGGATGCTCCTGCAGCACCCGCTCCACCACCGCGGACGGGTCGAACGTGACCACCTGGGTGAGCTCGAACGGCGGGAACTGCACGATCACCGCGCCGTTTGACGAAATGGCCGGCCCCTCTGGCAGGCCAAGCTGTTCGAAGACCGGACGCGTCGCGTGCCAACTGCGTCCCGTCGTTAGGACGACCGGAACCCCGGCCGCCGTGACTCGCCGGACTGCCCGGCGTACCTCGTTTGGCAACACTCCCGCGTGGTCGACGAGCGTCCCGTCGATATCGAGTGCCACCACTTGCGGCCTCCAAGCCGCGCTGTTGTGACTATTCATCTTCAAACCAGGCTAGCTCACCATTCCGAACACCCGGTGAACGCCGGGCGTCCGCCTCACGTCGGCCCCCCAAGCCCGTCCCGCTGATTGCCGCCAGCGATCCGGACAGTTGCCGGCGAACATTCCCCGGCGGATGTCACTTTCGCCGGCGTGTTCGCGCCGCCAAGACCGGCGGCAACGTCAGCGGGAAAGACCAGCGGCCAACTCAGGGGCGCAGGTACTCCGCGCCGCCCAGGAAGGGACGCAGGGCGGCCGGGACGTAGATCGAGCCGTCGGCCTGCTGGTGGTTCTCCAGCAGCATGATGATCATCCGGGTCATCGCGCAGAGGGTGCCGTTAAGCGTGGCGACCGAGCGGACGCCGTCCGCGTCGCGCATGCGGATGTTCAGCCGGCGGGCCTGGAACTCGGTGCAGTTCGAGGTGGACGTGATCTCGCGATACTTGCCCTGGGTTGGCAGCCAGCCGTAGCAGTCGTACTTACGCGCGGCGCTCAGGCCGAGGTCGCCGGAAGCCACCTCCAGCACCTGGAACGGAATCTCCAGCGCGGTGATGAAATCCTTCTCGAAGCCGAGCAGCTTTTGGTGTTCGGCCTGGGCCTCGGCCGGGTCGCAGTAGACGAACATCTCGACCTTGTCGAACCAGTGCACCCGGAAGATGCCACGGGTGTCCTTGCCGTACGAACCGGCCTCGCGGCGGAAGCACGGGCTGTACCCCACGTAGTGCCGCGGCAGCGTGGCCGCGTCCAGGATCTCCTCGGAGTGGTAGGCGGCCAGGGCCACCTCGGAGGTGCCGACCAGGTATAGGTCGTCGGCGGGCAGGTGGTACACGTCCTGCGCGGCCTGGCCGAGGAAGCCGGTGCCCTCCATCGCGGACGGTTTGACCAGCGCCGGCGGCAGGATCGGGGTGAAGCCCCACCCCATCGCCTTGGTCAGCGCCAGGTTGATCAGCGCCAACTCCAGCCGAGCACCGACGCCGGTAAGGAAATAGAACCGCGACCCGGAGACCTTCGCGCCCCGCTCCATGTCGATTGCGCCGAGCATCTCGCCGAGTTCGAGGTGGTCACGCGGCTCGAAGCCCTCGGCGGCGAAGTCGCGCGGCGCACCGATGGTTTCCAGCACCACGAAGTCGTCCTCGCCACCGCGCGGGACGTCCTCGAACACCGGGTTGGGCAGCCGGGCCATAAGCTCGTCGAACTTCGCACCGGCTTCGTCGGACGCTGCCTGGGCAGCCTTCACCTCTGCCGCCAGCTCCCTGGTGCGCGCGAGAACCGCGGCCTTCTCTTCCCCCTGGGCGCGGGCCACCTGCTTGCCGAGCTCCTTCTGCTCGGCCCGCAGGTTTTCGAAGGCAGCGATCGCAGCGCGCCGGGACGAATCCGCGCTGACCAGTTCGTCGACGAGTTCGACCGACTCGCCGCGGGCCTCCTGGGCGCGGCGGAGCAGGTCAGGGTCGGTACGCAGCAGCTTCGGGTCGATCACGGGCCAAGAGCCTATCGGACACCCATCGGGCGACCTCGAACGGACTTGCGCGCAACTAGGCGTGGAAACCCTCGAACCGCCATCGCAAAGGCTGATCGAGTGCGAATCCGTTCAGCTCAGTCGTCCTCGGGGTGCACCAGGGTGGCGTACCACTCCCTGGCGGCGGCGAAGTCGGCGTCGGTGAAGCCGCTGGCCACCTGGGTGCGCTTCCCGTCCGCCCGCGGATACGAGCCGAGGAACACCACCTCAGCGCAGATCCGATGCAGTCCGAGCATCGCCTCAGCCAACCGCGGCTCGCGCATGTGGCCCTCGGCGTCAATGCTGAAGCAGTAGTTGCCCAGGCCGGTCTTGGTCGGACGCGACTCGATCCGGCTGAGGCTCACTCCGCGGTTCGAGAACTGGTCGAGGATCTCCAGCAGCGCGCCGGCCCGGTCGGTGTGCATGTACGCCACCAGCGTGGTCTTGTCGGCACCCGTCGGTTGGGTCGGCTCGGTCGGACGCGACACCAGCACGAACCTCGTCACCGCGGACGCATTGTCGGCGATCTCCGTGGCCACCGGCACCAGGCCGTACATCTCGCCGGCGATCTGGCCGCAGATCGCGGCGTCGTAGCGCGACTCCGGGTCGGCCACCTCCTGCGCGGACGCGGCGTTCGACCCACCCTCGGTGACCACTGCCTCGGGCAAGTTCGAAGCCATCCAGCCTCGGGTCTGCGCGGCCGAATGCGGGTGGGTGAGCACCCGCCGCACCTGGTCGGCCGTGGTGCCCGGGCGTGCGTACAGGTTGAATTGCACCGGCAGCAGCACTTCCTTGGTGATCACCAGCCGCCGCCCGGACGCGAGGATGTCGAGCGTGGCCGAAACCCCACCCTCCACGGAGTTCTCGATCGGCACCAGAGCCGCCTCGATCTCACCGGAGCGGACGGCGGCCACCGCTTGACCCACGGTCGCGTACGGCACAGCTTCGGCGTCCGAGATCGTCAGCAGAGCCTGATGCGTGAACGTCCCTGCGGGGCCAAAGTATCCGAGCACCCGCTCAGCCTAGTGGGGTGCGGCTTCGAGCCGGCCGCGTCCCGGGCGCGGCACCCAGGCGGGCACCGCAGGGAAGCGCTGCGCCGATGTCCACCACCAGTGGACGATCAGGATCAGCACCATCCACTGGGCACCGGTGCACAACCAGTCACGGAGGAACACCGACACCGCCTGCATAGTCGGGCTGAACTCCACCGAGCGGCCGGTTACATAGGCGATCGACAGCCACATGCCACGCCACATCATCAGCACGTCCAGCCTGGTGGCGGCCATCAACCCCAGCGGCACCCAGGTGATCAGGTCGTACCAACTCAGCGTGTAGGGGGACGTGACCAGCCAGGCGGTGGTGAGGATCGCGGCCGTCCGCACGGTGACGGTGAGCGGGTCGCGGCGCGGATCGAGCGTGTTGGCCACCCCGGGAACGAGCCGCCAGGGCAGTACCCGCGAGAGCATCCATGCGACCACCGCCATCAGCACCCAACCCAGCCAGCCGATCACGCCGCGCGCGGCCCAGTCGCCGATCACCCACCCCATCGCCCACTGCAGCCACGGCGCCCAGGAGCCGGCGGAGATGTAGCCGGTGTTGCGGCCAGCGGCCAGCAGCGCCCGCGGCACGATGAAGCCGTATGCGATCACCAACGGAATCGCGGCACCGAGCGCCAGTCCGACCAGCTTGCGCCAGTCCCGCCGGTACCCCCAGGCCATGGCGATGCCGTAGAACACCAGCGAAACCTTCACAGTCCCAGCAAGCCCGATGCCCAACCCGGCCACGAACGAGCTGCGCCGCATGAAGTACAGACTGACGATCGCGAACACCAGGGTGAACGCCTCGTTGTGCGCACCGGCCAGCACCGACCAGATCATCAGCGGGTTCAGCACGGTGAACAGCACGGCGCGGGTTTGCGTCCGATGGTCGTCGTGCGCCATCCGGACGGCGAGCGCGCCGATCAGCAGGAACGGGAGCAGCGCGAACATCTGCAGCCAGAAGACCGTGTTGTGCATGTTGCCGCCGCCGAGGTAGGCGGCCAGCCACTGGGACGCGGACGCGAGCGGCCCATAGACGCTCGGCGTGTCCTGCCATGGCCGCTCGGTGACGATCAACAGCGGATCGAACTCCTGCCGGAAGATTTCCGCGGGAGTGATGTCGTAGGGGTTCAGGCCGAGCACCTGGATGCGTCCGTAGGCGGCGTACATCAGCACGTCCGCCGAAGTCAGCGGTGGCACCAGACTGGTGGCGATGCTGAGGACCGAGCCGGTGAGGAACAGCCGGCGGTTGCTCGGACGCCAGCCGAGGTTCACCGCGCGCCAGCAAATCAGCAGGCCGAGCGCGCCGAGCGCGATCCCCGTCCACAGCGCAGGGACGGCCACCCATTCGCCCAGCGGCAGCCATTTCACCGGGAGGTACCAGGGCGGGAGGAAGTTGATGCGCTCGCCCAGCTTCAGCGTGACCGAGGACGGCCCGCAGAACGCGACCGCGATCGTGACCAGCGCACTGGCGATGATCAACCCGAGACCGAGCCGATGGTTGCCGCTCCAGGGTGCCGTGAATGCCGGACGCAGCCGCCCCCAGGCGGCCTGAACCGGATTCGGCATTCTCACCTCACGATCGGATGGACCATCTAGCAGGCTACCTGTACGGCACAGGGCAACCCACGTCCGACCGCGGCCGAGACCGGACCGTTACGAAGCGGACGGCAAGCTCACGCCTAGGGTGGCGGGATACCCGGCGCGGTTGATTGACGAAGACGGCGGGCCGCCTATTTCAGCAAGCGTGACAACCGCCGATCAGCCAAAGGTTTGCCGCCGGTCTGACAGCCGGGGCAGTACTGCAGCGAACTGTCGGCGAAGGAGACCTCGGCAATCGTGGTGCCGCAGACACCGCAGGGCTGGCCGGTGCGGCCGTGCACCCGCAGGTTGAGCTTCTTGTCGCCCTTGAGATCCTTGGCCGCCAGTCCTGCGGAACGCTGGATCGCAGCCGATAGCTCGTCGCGGATCGCGGCGTAGAGGGCAGCCAGTTCGACCTCGTCCAAGCCGTTCGACGGCTTGAACGGACTCAACTTCGCAGCGTGCAGAATTTCATCGGAGTAAGCGTTGCCAATGCCAGCGATGATCCGCTGGTCACGGAGCACGCCCTTCAGCTGCGCGCGTCCGGCCGTGGCCAGAATCCCGGCGAGCACCTCGGGGGTGAACTCCGCCGCCAGCGGGTCGGGCCCCAGGCTGGCGATGCCGGGCACCTCGTCCAGGTTGTTCACCAGGTAGAGCGCCAGCCGCTTCTGCGTGCCCGCCTCGGTGAGCCGGAACCCGGAGCCGTCGTCGAAGATCATTCGCGCCGCCAGCGGCCCGCGTCCCGGGCGTGCGGGTGCGTCCGGCATCGCGTCCGACCAGGTCAACCAGCCGGCCCTGGCCAGGTGGAATGCCAGCCACAGCCCGCCGATCGAGAGGCAGACGAACTTGCCGCGGCGCTCGACCGCGTCCACTTCGAGCCCGGCGAGCGCCGACAACGGGATGGTGTAGGTCTTCAGGCTTGAGAAGGCGGCCAGTTCGACGCGTGCGACCGTCCTGCCAACGCAGGTGCGCTCAAGAAACCCGCGCAGAGCTTCCACTTCCGGCAGTTCAGGCATGGCGCTCCTCTCTGGCCGGCCAGTGCGGCTCGGGCACAGCCAGCGCTTCGTCGAGCAGGTTCAGGTACTCGTCGCGGTCGATTTCGATTATCCCCAGCGAGGCCAGGTGTTCGGTCTGCCACTGGACGTCGATGATCCGGTCCTCAGCATGCTCATCGGAGAGGAACTCCACCAAGCGGAGCAGTGCCACCTTGGACGCGTCCCGCCCGTGCTCGGGGTCGTGGAACATCGACTCGCCGGCGAACAGGCCACCAATGCAGACGCCGTAGAGGCCACCGACGAGGCGTCCGGACGAGTCCCAGACCTCAACCGAGTGCACCCGCCCGGCTTCGTGCAGCGTGGTGTACACGCGCCGGACGGCATCGTCGATCCAGCCGTGGGGACGCTTCGGATCGGCGCACCGCGCCAGCACCTCATCGAAGGCCTGATCGATCGTGGTGGTGTAGCGCTTGGCCGACTTGCGCAGCGATCGGGTGACCCGAAGGGCGTCCAGGGGCATCACCCCGCGCCGCAGCGGCGACCACCAACCCATCTCGCTGGCGGAGTACTGGCCGATGGGCATCGGGAACACGCCGCAGCTGTACGCCTCCAGGGCGAGTGTTTCGTCGAACTCGTCCGAGAAGGCGATCAGATCCTGGTCGGGCCACTCCCGCGCCGGTCCGAACAGTCCTGAGCGCGCCATGGGCCGATTCTGCCAGCCGCCTCCGACAACCGGTGTCGTGATTTCGAAGCCATGACTGCCCGGGGTGCCCAGATTCGCGTCCGCAGCCCCTGAAGCTTCGAAATCACGACATGGGTGTTGAGGGACGGTTCAGGGACGCACCGGACGCAGCCACCACGGGAAGCCGCCTACGCTTGCAGGGTCGGCGTGAAAGGAACCCAATGACCAACGAAGGGATCGGCAAGCAGGTCGTGGCCCGCGCGCCAGCCGTGGTCGGTGGCATGCTGCGCAGCATCGTCGAGTTCGCAATCGACGGGAACAGCAGCTTCCCCGGGGCGAAAGCGACCGCAGCCAAAGCGCTGCAGACCAAGGGGGAGCGCGAAGCCGCGATCGACTCGCTGGTCACCCAACACATCGGTCTGGCTTCGGCGCAGGGATTCCTGACCAGCGTCGGCGGCCTGCTAACCCTGCCGGTCGGACTGCCGGCCAACATCGCCGGCATGGGCGTGCTAAGCGTCCGGATGATCGCTTCGATCGCGCACCTTCGCGGCTATGACGTGGACGATCGCCGGGTTCGCGCCGCCCTCACCTTGGCCATGCTGGGCGACGACGAGGTGCGCCGGATGGTGGCGGACGGAAGGCTGCCCGCCACCCCGCTGGCCATCGCCACCGCACCGATGTTCGACCCGTCGCTCGACCAGGCGATCAACGAACGCGTGATGGGTTCACTGGCCGGACGTCTGGGCGGCAAGCACCTCGCCGTCGTGGTGGTGCGGCGGATTCCACTGGTCGGAGGTGGCGTCGGCGCCGCTGTGGACGGCTGGCTCACCTTCGGCTTGGCCGCCTACGCCAAGCGCGAGTTCGTGGCCAGGCACCAGGCCTCGATTCCGCGGCAGTAGCCAACACTCCTCCAACGTCATCCTGCTGTTCCAACGTCATCCTGCTGTTCCAACGTCATCCCGCCGTTACAACGTCATCCCGGCGAAGGCCGGGATCCCCTCGGCGGAAGCGCTCGCGACACAAAGGAACCGTCCCCGGCTGGCAATTGACCTTGTCAGCGAAGGGTTGTGACGCGGAAAGAAACCGTCCCCCGAGCTTCCCCCTAGCTTTTGGCTAGGCGTAGGCGCGGGCCACTCGCTGGGTGATCAGGCAGGTGACCTCGTAGGGGATCGTGCCCATGAGCTCGGCGATCTCCGCGGTAGTGATCTCTTCGTCACCGGAGCGTCCGATCAGCACCACCTCATCGCCCACCGCGACGTCGGTCTCGGGGCCGAGATCGAGCATGGTCTGGTCCATGCACACCCGGCCGGCGATCGGGTAGCTGCGGCCACCGATCAGCATGCGGCCGCGATTCGACAGCAGGCGCGAGTAGCCGTCGCCGTAGCCCACCGGCACGGTCGCGATCCAGGTGTCCCGCTCGGCCGTCCAGGTGCGGCCATAGCTCACGGTCTCGCCAGCTCTGATCGGCTTCACGAAGGTCACTCGGCTCGTCCATTCCAGGCCAGGGAGCAGCGGGACCGTCCGCTCAGCCGCCGGGTCGGGATAGGCGCCGTAGGCCATGATTCCTGGCCTGACCAGGTCCAACCAGGTGTTCGGGTGCCCGAGCACCGCCCCCGAGTTGGCCAGGTGCTTCAGCGGGACGGGGCCGCGCGCCGTCTCCACCCGTGCAGCCACCTCGGCGAACAGCGCCGTCTGTGCCCTGGTGAACTCCACGCCGGACGGCACGTCCGAGACCGGGAGATGGGAGAACAGCCCACCCAAGCGGACGCCGGAGGTCGCGTCCACCATCTCGGCCAAGCGGACGGCGTCCAATGGTTCGGCGCCGATTCGGCGCATGCCCGTGTCGATCTTGAGGTGCAACTCGGCCACCACGCCTTGGCGGACGGCGGCGTCCGCAGCCTCGACGATGGATGCCGCGTCCACCACGCAGAGCGCCACACCGGCCGCCACCGCAGCCTCGACTTCGGGACCGCGCGCCACCGACAGCTTGAGAATCGGTAGTTCAATGTCAGACGCGCGCAGCTCGAGCGCTTCAGCGACGGTCGCCACTCCCAGCCAGTCGGCCGCGCCAGTGGCTTCGATCATCTGGCTGACGGCCACCGCGCCGTGCCCATAGGCGTTCGCCTTGACCGCCACCAGCACCTGGCGATCGCCGACCCGTCCGCGAATCGCGGACAGGTTCGCCTGGATTTGGTCGAGCCGGGTGGTGGCGAGCGTGGGCGGCGCGAGCATCGGTTACTCCCCGGTCGCGATCGGACGCTCCGGGTCGGCCGACCATCCCGACCAAGACGGCGGGTATAGCGCCGCCTCGATGCCAAGAGCGGCCAACGCCAGCATCGTCTGGGCTGCGGAGACTCCGGAACCGCAATAGACGGCGATTCGGTTGCCAGTTGGTAGATCCCGGCCTCCGCCGGGATGACGGAGGGTGGGTTCAGACCCGTCGACGGGCTCAGGGTGGGTTAGCTTTCGTAGTTCATCGTCGGACGGCAACAGTCCATTGGCGTCCCAGAGCAGGCCCACGGGACGATTGATCGCACCAGGGATGTGACCGGGTTTCGGGTCGATCGGCTCCACCTCGCCGCGGAACCGCTCGGGAGCGCGGACGTCGATCAGCACGCCGTCGAAAGCGGCCACCTCATCCGCGGTCAGCGTGGGCAGGTGCCCAACGGTCAGCCGCAGTTGGGTGGGTTCCACCGCAGGCGCCGCGCCGCTGACCAACTCGCCCCCGGCGGCCGTCCAGGCCTTCACGCCGCCGTCGAGCACCCGCACCGACAAACCAGCCCAGCGCAGCACCCACCACGCGCGACCGGCGGCAAACGATCCGGGCTCGTCGTAGACCACGACCGGCAGCTCCGGCTCGATCCCGAGTGCCCCCAACCCGGCCGCCAGCTGATCCGCGTCCGGCAAGGGATGTCGGCCGAGCAGCGGGTCGGTGAGCGGTCCGGTCAGCACAGCCTCCAGGTCGAGGAACCGGGCACCGGGCAGGTGTCCGTCCAGGAAGCGCTGGTAGCCCGCGTCGTGGGGCTCGCCCAAACGCCACCGCACGTCCAGCAACTGAGCGCCGGCACGCATCGCGTCCGGGAGTTCGCTGATGCTGACCAGAACCTCGCTACGAGTGGACACGCCTGAACTCTAGAACAACAGCGACAGCCCGGGCTCGGCCATGATCGTGGCGACGTCGGCCAGGAACTTCGAGGCGGCCTCGCCGTCCACCAGTCGATGGTCGAAAGTGAGCGAAACCATGCAGACCGAGCGCGGCACGATCCGCTCCTCGTCGCCCGTGCCGACCACCCACGGCTTTCGCCGCACTGTGCCCAGGCACATGATCGCGGCCTCGCCCTCGTTGAGGATCGGCGTACCGCCGTCCACCCCGAAGACACCGACGTTCGTGATCGTGAACGTGCCGGACGCGAGGTCGCCGGGCTGGACGCGTCCCTCCTTGGCCACCGCGACCATCTGATTCAACGCCTGCGCAAGCTCGAGCAGGTTCATCCGGTCAGCGCCCTTGATGTTCGGCACCACCAGACCGCGCGGAGTCGCGGCAGCGATGCCGAGGTTGACCGCGCCGTGCAGCACGATCTCATCGGTCGCCTCGTCGTAGCCGGAGTTGATGGACGGGTTGCGCGCGATCGCCATGCAGGCCGCCTTCGCGAACACCAGGAGCGGTGAAACCCGTAGTCCGGTGAACTCGCGGCGTGACTTCAGGGTCTCCAGCAGTTCCATCGTGCCGGTCACGTCGGCCTCGACCATCGCGGTCGCTTGCGGCACCTTGAGCGACTCGGTCATCGTGCGGAACATCTGGCGCTGGACGCCGCGCAGCGGCACCCGACGATCGGCGGACGGTCCGCCGGCCGCAGCCACCACGTCCTCAGCCGTGATCGTGCCACCCGGACCGGTGCCCTCAATGCCGTTCAGGTCGATACCCAGGTCGCGCGCGATCCGGCGCACCGGCGGCTTGGCGCGCGGCGGGCCGTCCGGTGGGGTCGCGGCCGGCGGACGTCCTGGCGGCGGCAGGTGCGCCCCGGACGGCTGCGCGCTCACCCGGCTGGTCGGCGTGACTTCGTCCACGCGGCGCGAAACCGGGTTCGCAGTGTCGTACGACTCTTGCACCTGGTCGGTCTCCGGCACGGCGACCACGCCCGGCCCCTTGCGCGGACGGCGGGCGACCGCTCCCGGCTTGACCCCGTAGCCGACCAGCATGGCGCCGGACTGGGCGGGTGGTTCGGTGGGCTTATCGGTGGCAGCAACCGGCACTTCGCCGAGTTCGTCCTGGATGTTGCCGGTGACCGCGGCGGTTTCGGTGGTTGGCGTGGCTTCGGAGATCCCGGCCTGCGCCGGGATGACGTTGGGCTGGGACGCCGGGATGACGGTGGGCTGGGACGATTCCTGAGCCTCGCCGGCATCGCCAATGCGGATGATCGGCGTCCCCACCTCGACGGTGTCGCCCTCGGCGACCAGGATCGCCGACACCACGCCCGCGTGCGGCGAAGGCAGTTCGACCAGCGATTTGGCGGTCTCGATCTCCAGCAGGATGTCGTTCACGGCCACCGTGTCGCCGACCGCGACCTTCCAGGACACGATCTCAGCCTCGAGCAGGCCCTCACCGGGGTCGGGCAGTTTGAACTCGCGCATCACAGCTTCCTTAGTAGGCCAGCGAACGGTCGACCGCGTCCAACACCCGATCGAGATCGGGCAGGTAGCCATCTTCGACCCGGCTGGGCGGATAGGGAAGGTCATAGCCGGTCACACGTAGCACGGGAGCCTGCAGATCGTAGAAGCATTCGGCCTGAATCCGGGCGGCCAGTTCGGCGCCGAGCCCCAACGTGCCGACGGCTTCGTGGACGACGATCGCGCGTCCCGTCCGCCTTACCGAGTCGAAGATCGTCGCATCGTCCAGCGGCGAGAGCGAGCGCAGGTCCACCACTTCAAGGTTGCGGCCCTCATCGGCAGCGGCGACGGCGGCCTCCACACAGGTGCGCACCATCGGGCCGTAGCTGAGCAGGGTCGCGTCCGCGCCCGGCTTGACCACTCGCGCCTGGTAGAGCGACGGCGGGGCTGATTCGCCGTCCGGGTCGACCTCGCCCTTCTCGTGGTAGCGGCGCTTGGGCTCGAAGAAGATCACCGGATCATCGGCTGCGATCGCCTGCTGGATCATCCAGTAGGCGTCGGACGGGTTGGACGGCGTCACGACCTTAAGCCCGGGTGTGTGCGCGAAGTAGGCCTCCGGCGATTCGGAGTGGTGCTCGATCGCGCCGATGCCACCGCCATACGGAATCCGGACGACCATCGGGACGCTCAGGCGTCCGTGCGAGCGGAAGCGCAGCCGCGACACCTGCGAGACAATCTGGTCGAACGCCGGATAGACGAAGCCGTCGAACTGGATCTCCACCACCGGCCGGTAGCCGCGCAGCGCCATCCCGACCGCAGTGCCGACGATGCCCGACTCGGCCAGCGGGGAGTCGACCACGCGGTCGCGTCCGAACTCGGCCTGGAGGCCCTCGGTCACCCGGAAGACGCCGCCGAGCTTGCCGATGTCCTCACCGGCCAGAAGCACCTTCGGATCGGCGCCCAGCGCGCGGCGCAGGCCCGCGTTCAGCGCCTTGGCCATGGTCATGTTGGTCATCGCACGCCCCCTGAACCCACGCCATCGGAGAACGACTCCTCGTACGCGAGGTACTCCTCGCGCTGTCGGTGCAGCAGGTCGGGGGTGTCGGCGTAGACGCGTCCCCACATCTCGGCTAGCTGGGGTTCGGGCAACGACACGCAGCCGGCGCGCAGCCGCTCGGCGAGGGCGTCCGATTCCGCGGCGAGCGCGTCCAGCCAAGCCTGGTCGATCGCCCCGGACGCGAGCAGGTAGGCCTGCACGCGCGCGATCGGGTCCTTGGCGCGCCACTCGTCGAGCTCGGCGGCGAGCCGGTACTTGGTGGGGTCGTCGGACGTGGTGTGCGCGCCCATGCGATACGTATAGGCCTCGATCAGCGTCGGGCCCTCGCCTCGACGGGCGCGGTCCAAGGCCCAGTCGGTGACCGCCTTGACTGCGAGGACATCGTTGCCGTCCACCCGGACGCCGGGGAACCCGAAGCCGGAAGCTCGCCGGTACAGCGGGATCTTCGACTGCAGCTTGATCGGCTCCGAGATCGCCCACTGGTTGTTCTGGCAGAAGAAGACCACCGGCGCGGCATACGAGGCGGCGAAGATGAAGGCCTCGTTCACGTCGCCCTGGCTGGTGGCACCGTCGCCGAAGTAGACCACTGCAGCGCCGTCGTCGGCCGGGTCTTGGTTGCCCACGAGCCCGTCCCGCTGCATGGCCATGGCCATGCCGACGGCGTGCAGGGTCTGGGTGCCGATCACGAACGAGTAGAGGTGAAAGCGCTTGTCAGCCGAATCCCAATCGACCATCGCCGTGCCTCGGAAGGTGCCGAGCAGTTCGAGCGGATCGATGCCGACGCACCAGGCCACGCCATGCTCGCGGTAGGAAGGAATGATCTCGTCGGGTGCCCTGGTCGCGCGGGCCGAGCCGACCTGGGCCGCCTCCTGACCAAGCATCGGCGGCCAGAGCCCGAGCTCGCCCTTGCGCTGCAGCGCGGTGGCCTCGGTGTCGATCCGCCTGGCCAGCACCATGTCGCGCAGATAGCCAGCGACCTCTTCATCGGTGCCGGTGAATGCGAAGTCGGGGTGCTCGACGCGGCGTCCGGACGGATCGAGCAGCTGGATCGGCACGTCGCCGCCAACCATTGCGGGGTTGAGCCCGTCCGGGCCGAGGCTGGTGGCGGGATCTCCGCTGCTCGCCTCGGCCCGACGGTTTGGGCTCGCGGAATGGGTGTTGCTCGCGGGCTCGGTCAACGGGCTCTCCTGGTGGCTGACGCTCCTTGGTTCATCTAACTTACGGTTGCGTAACCATAGGTGTCAATGCTTGAGCCAGCCTGCCAGCCGGTACGCGTACACCCACACACAGGCCCGCACGCCAGAATCGCGTCCGGTGACTGGCTTCGCCCAATGTCACAGATCCAGAGCGCAGATCAGCTCGCCAGGCGCGTGGCTAAGGTAATGCCGTCCACTACGACACCCTGTTTCACGTAGTGGGACCGCTGTCGCCGAAATGGTGGGAGATTAGCCTCGTGAGCAGCGGACGCGAGTCCCCTGCATCCCAGCAAGCGATTGACAAGGAGACGTGGATGATCGTTCGGCCACCAGCTGGTTCGGTCTGCATGCTCACCACGCGTGCCGTCGACGGCCGGCTGCGGTCCCGTCCGGTCACCGTTTTCCACGGCGCCGACGATGCTGAGGTGACCATCTTCACCGCAGCCTCCGCCCGCAAAGTGACCGACATCTCGTCCGATCCTGCAGTCACTCTGGCTGGTCCGGTGGCGGACGGCTGGTGGTCGGCCGAGGGTTCGGCGAGCATCGACCAGGACGCGACCAGTGAGCTCGCCGCCGCCGGAATCCCGACCGCGCCCTATTCCTGCGTGCTCCGCGTCCGCCTGCAACTGGTGCGTCAGTGGACGATGCATTCGTCCCAGCCCTGGGACAACACGGTCGAGGAGTGGGAGCTCACCAGCCGCTGACCGCTGCTTCACGTTTGCTACCGAAACCGTGAGCGGACGCGGCCGGAACGGCCATCCGAACTAGGCAGCCCAGCGGCCGGTGAAGAACAGCCAGGCCCAGATGGCCTGGGTCACCAGGGCGACGGCCACCAGCAGGCCGATCAGAATCGCGCGCCAGGTGGGTAGCTTGCGTCGGCTGCCGCCGAGTTCGCCGAGCCACGTCCACAGCGGGAACCACAGCAGCACAGCGCGGTTCACGCTCATGAACCAGTACGAAACCGAGAACGCGGCCACCTGCAGGCCCACCCAGGTCGCCTCGCCCCAGCGTCGGCGCACCAGGCTGCCCAGGGTCACCACAACCCCGACCGCCATGCTCACCACCTCGGCGCGGAACACCCAGGCCCATTCCGGATGGTCGGCGTAAGCACCCGGCGCGAAGGCCTCGAAGGTGTGCCGCAGTGAGTCCCACGGCCAGGTGAAGCCGCGCGACCAGCCTGCCGCCTGGGCTTCGTACCAGGCTGCCCAGTTGCCGGTCATCGAATAGAGGTAGGCGAGGTACGCCACCACCACGCAGAGCGGGAACAGCAGCCACAGCAACCGTTTGCCCTTGTCCCGTGACGATCCGGCGGACGTGATCGCCAGCACCGCCAGCGCCACGATCAGAAACACCCCAGAGACGCGGACGGCCGCCGCCACCGCAGCGAGCACCGCTGCCGCACCCCACTGCTTGGCGGTGGCGCGCTCCCAAGCCCAAAACGCCGCCGCGCAGAACACCGACTCGGTGTACGGCACCATCGTGAACACCGCGGTCGGGGCCAGCAACCAGGCGATCGCCGCCGGGGCTCCGGCCATGCGGTACAGCGCTGCCGCAGCGAAACCGGACGCGAGCAGCGCCAGCAGAGTGCCGGCGATCATTATCGGCAGCCCGGTCGTCGAGGTCAGCCGCAGCAGCAGCGGCCAACCGGGGAAGAAGGCGATGTTGTGGCGGGCTACGTAGCCGTCCGCGGCGATGGCGAGGAAGTGCTGGACGTCCCAGTTGCCCACCAGGTCGGAGAACTTCCGGCCCTCGGTCAGCATCAGCCAGACGCCGACCAGGGCCATCAGCAGCCGGGTGGCGAACCAGGTCTGCACGACCAGGCGCGCGTCGGCTGAGCGGTGGACGCTAGTTGTCATGGCGTCTTGTCGTGGGGCTGGCAGCCGCGCGTGCACCTAGAGATCCCGGCCTGCGCCGGGATGACAATGCGCCGGTTGGGGGCACCGTTCGCCGGGATGACAATGCGCCGGTTGGGGGCACCGTTCGCCGGGATGAAAATGCGCCGATCGGGGACACCGTTCACCGGGCGGCCAAGCGCTGGTTCAGGCGCACCAGCCAGGGGGCGTCGGATGCGTGGTCGAAGATGCCGCCGTCCGGGTCGTCGAGGCCGCCGGCGCGCACCACGTCCCGCTCCGGGCGCACCATGTCGAGCGCGACGCGAACGCACAGCCAGAACTGCACCGCGATCCGAAGCAGCACCGAGAGCCAGTACATCCGATCGTGGCCGTCGCCGGACGCACTGCGACCGTCCAGGTGCGCCCAGATGGCCGCGAAGTAGAAGCCCTCCGCGATCGAGAACACCGCCCAGTCCAGCCAGCGTGGACGGGCGAGCACCAGCAGCGGCAGTAGCCAGAGCACGTACTGCGGCGAGTAGACCTTGTTCACCATCAGGAACAGGGCGACGATCAGAAAGACCCCTTGAGCGAACCGTGGCCGGCGTGGCGCCAGCAGCAGCAAGCCGCAGATCACCACCGTGCCGGCCACCATGATCGCGGCCACCAGCTTCGACACCGAATCCACCTGGTAGCCGGCCAGGCCGAGCACGTACCAGATCGAGCCGAGGTCGCCGCCGCGGTCAACGTTGAAGGTCCAGAAATTCAACCAACCCGAAGGCGTGGCCAGATATACCGGCAGGTTCACCGCCAGCCAGGACGCTACGGTCGCCCCCAGGGTGATGAAGAACGGCCGCCACCGGCTCGTGCGCAGGCACAGCACAGCCAGGGGAACCAGCAGCAACACCGGATACAGCTTCGCCGCGATGCCCAGCCCCAGCCACACTCCCGTCCACACCGGCGACTTCCGTTTCCAAGCAAGCATCGCCAGCGCGGTCAGGGCGAGCACCAGTCCGTCCCAGTTGATCAGCGCGGAAGTCCAGATCGCCGGGGCGATCGCGATCATCAGGGCGTCCCACGGCCGGTGGAACTGCAGGTGCGCCCAGACCAGCACCACGAACAGTCCGAACAGCAGCACGATGTTGATGCCGAAGAACAGCCCAGCCGCGTGACTGATCTCGGTGCTGCTCAGACCCGGCTCACTGCGTCCGCCGAAGAGCACGACCAGGCGCCGCCCGAGTTCCATGATCGCGCCAGTGAGCACCGGGTATTCGACATCGCTGTCGAGGTACGGGATCTTGCCGTCCTGAAGCCCGCGCCAGTAGTACAGCACCGTGATGTCGGTGTAGCACATGTTCGGGAACATGTCCGAGCTGTTGCGGCACGGCAACTGCCGTAGCGCGAGCACCAACCAGGACAGCGTCAGTGCCAGATATGTCCACGGAGCGGGGTTGAACCACACCCCACCCGGACGCACGTGCTTACCCAGTGCGCCGCCGAGCACGTTCGACAGCGCTGCCGGAGTCTGGGTCACCCCGTGATCCTACGGGCCCGCGGCGACAGTCTGGGCGCCGGGGTCGACGGCGGCTTGCGCCCCTTCGGTGACCGTGGGCTGCCCGCTCGGCACCGACGCTGTCTCGGTCGGCTGTGTCGGCTGCGTCGGTTGGGGCACAGTCGGCTCGCCCGGGACGGTCACGGTCGGCACCGGTTCGGTGGGCACGGTCTCGGTCGGCAGCGGGTTCTCGGTCGCCGGCTCAGCGGTCTTGGACGGCTTCGCGGTCGGTGTCTGCGTCGACACCCGGACGGTCGGCGGATCGAAGCCCTCGTGCTCCTTACCGTCCATCGCCGTGCGCATGTACGCCAGCCACGTGGTCAGCGGCCAGCCCGAACCGAACCAGCCGCTGCCGAGGTCGGTGGTGCCCTGATCGCCCTTCACGTACATCACCGCTGTGGTGAGCTGCCTGGTGAAGCCGACGAACCAGACCGCCCGGGTCTCGGAGCGGCCCCCATCCGCCACGTAGTAGGTGCCGGTCTTGCCGGCCACCTCGTAGCCGAGCTGGGACGCGCGGTAGCCGGTGCCGTCCTGCGTCACCTTGGTCAGGGCGTAGGTCACATCGATCGCCACATCGGTTTCGATGGTCTGGCTGCCATTGGTGTCCGCCGCGTAGATCGAGCGGCCCTGGACGTCGAACACCTCGGCCACCACGTGCGGCGTGCGGTGAACGCCCTGGTTGGCGAACGTCGAATAGGCGGACGCCTGGTTGAGCGGACTCACCTCGGTACGCCCAAGCGGAATGCGGTTGGACGGATCCCAGTCGGTCGATTCGGGCAGGCCCGCGTCCGTGGCTGCCGTGACCACCTCCTGCGGCCCGTTCTCGATCTGGCTGACCAGGTCGGTGTAGGCGGTGTTGACCGACTTGGTGGTGGCCTGCTGCAGTGTGATCCTGCCGTAGTTCGCGCCGCCGGCGTTGCGCACCGGGCGTGAATCGCCGTCGGGGGTGAAGGTGTTGCCGTTCAGCTTGTCGTTCAGCGTCCATTCATTGCGCAGCGCCGCGGCGAGCGCGTAGGGCTTGAACGTCGAACCAGTCGGACGCGGGTTCGTGGCCCAGTTCCATTGGCTCTTCACGTAGTCCGGGCCCCCGTAGAGGGCCACCACGCCACCGGTGGCATTGTCGATGGACGCGAGCGCCGGGTGCAGTTTGGCCGCCGCCTTTTTGTCGCCGCCCGCGGCCTGCAACGCGGTCTCCTTGGCTGCGTCCACCGCCGCGGCCTGGGCGGCTTTGTCAAACGTGGTGACGATCTTCAGGCCCCGGCCGGAGATCTCCTCCTCGGAGAACCCGGCCCGGAGCAGCTCCTTCTGCACCAGGCTCAGCAGGAAACCCTTCGTCCCGCCCATCTGCGAGTTGGTCTTGGGCTCGGGGAACTCCGGCAGGGTGCGATAGATCTCAGCCTTCTGGGCTTCGGTGATCATGCCGAGCTCGACCATGCCGTTGAGCGTGTACTGGTAGCGCTCGAGCAGGTCGGCAGCCTCGGCGTCCCCGTTGGCCGGGTCGAGATTGCCCGGCGAGTTCAGGATCGCGGCCAGCGCCACCGACTCAGCGAGGGTGAGCTTGGCGGCCGACTTGTTGAAGTAGGCCTGCGCGGCGGCCTGGATGCCGTACGCGCCGCGGCCGAAGTAGACCGTGTTCAGGTAGCGCTCGAGGATCTCTTCCTTGGTCAGCTCCTGGCCTATCTTCGCGGCCAGCAGGATCTCCTTGGCCTTGCGGGTGAAGCTCTTCTCCTGGGTGAGGTACATGATCTTGATGTACTGCTGGGTGATCGTCGAGCCGCCGCCGGATTCGGTACCACCCGTGCTGATGCCGACCAATCCCAATGCGGCCCGGAATAAGCCGGTCACGGAGATTCCCGGGTCTTCCCAGAAAGTGCGGTTCTCGGCCGCGACCACGGCATCCTTCACATACTGCGGCATCTCCTCATAGGTGATGCTCTGCCGATTCTGCACCTGGAACGAGCCGATCTTCGACTTTCCGTCCGCGTAGTACACGAAACTCGTATTGGTCTGGAAATCCGAATTCGGATCGGGCACTTCGATGGTGCTGTAGGCGTAGGCGATCACCCCCACCCCGGCCAGACCGAGCACCAGCAGAATCGACATGGTCCAGGCCAGGACCCGCAGCCAGATTCGCTTCTTCTTGTTCTTTCCCTGTGAGTGCGGCGCGGCCGCCGGGCGCTTGGGATCAGCCATAAATGTCCTCAACGGTCGGTTGTCGCCGAGGCGGACGGCGGGTGACCCCGTCGCCGAGCAGGTAGCTGGTGATCAGGAAGTTCCAGCCGCACCGCACACACACCTCGACCACGCGGACCTTGAATTCGCCGTAGTCGGATTGCATTTCGTCGAGTTCGACGGTGGATTTGATGCGCCCCGAGTACTGGCCCAATTGATCGCCGAACACGTAGTTCAAGGTAGTGGTCCGCTCGGCTTCGCACACCGGGCAGGGCACTCTCGATTCCTCACCATGATGTGTGGCCGCCCGAATCAGCAGCGGGTCGGCGTCGCAGATCGAGAGGCTTTCCAGCGAGCGTTGTGGACGCCGCAACGCCTGCAGCGAATTGCGTCGCTGCAGCGCGTAATCGACCACTTCACGCTTGGACCACATGACTCCAAGGGTAGATGGAGCTTCCCAATCGGTCGAAACCCGGATGCGTTCAGGGCGGCTTGGGCACCGAGCGGATCAGCGGCAGTAGGCGGCCCAGGCGTCGCGATCTCCAGCGAAGACGTTCTGGTCGATGAAGGCTTCCTCGCCGGAGTAGCCGGCCAGTCGATTCCGGTCGCTGTATTGCCAGAAGGTCCAGTCGCGGGCCGTCGGACAGGGCAGGCTCGCGCCAGATGTCCCGGATCCAGATGTCGTTGACCACGAAGTTCGCCGCGAGATAGCGCTCGTATGCCTCCGGGGTGGCGTAGAGGATCGGCGCGCGGCCGTAGTGGGCGGTCAGCCGTTCGAGCAGGTCACCGAGTTCACGACGGACGTCGGCGGAGGTGCGACTTGGACCTACCGTCGGCCCAGGGTTTCGACATTGGTGAGCGGTCCGGTGGCGACCAGCACCGCGTCCGCATTCGCCGGATCCATGAAGGTATCGATCAGCATCCGGACCGCATGGCCGTCCTGAGCCCGCGAAAGCGCCGGTGGCAAGGGTAATCGCCGCAGCTGGAACTCGGCATGCTCGGCGTTGAGAACCTCCCGCGGAACCGGGAAGTCCGAACGGGTGAGTCGCAGTCGAGCACGGTCCTGGTGGTCATGGCCGACCAGCCTTCGTTGGCGGCCCGGCCGTCGAAATGGGTGTTCTCAGCCCGCTTAGAGCCCGCAGAACCCTCATTTCGATGGGCATGGCCCGATTCCGCAAGAGGTACCGCGGGCGTAATTTTGGTGCCATCTTCTTCGGGATCGGGGGACCCGATGAAGACTCGATCGCTGGGCGCGTGGTGTACGTCGACGTCGCCAGGGCGTTCAACGGCCACGGCCTGTGCGATACCGGCCTGCCCTGGGTGATCAGCGGGCTGCGTCCGGCTGCGGCCGGGCCGCCGAACCTCCTCGGCCAGGCCGCTTACGCCGCCGTGCTGTACGGAGCCGGCGTGCGCTGAGTCGGCTTCAGTCGATTCGCAGGTACTGCTCCAGCGTCTTCGTGGACGTGCGTCGGACGCCGTTGGCGACCGACTCGCCGACGTAGCGGAAGTGCCACGGCTCGTACGGGATGCCGGTGATCTTCTGCTTGCCTTTGGGGTAGCGCAGGATGAACCCGTAGTCAGCCGCATGCGCGCGCACCCAGGCTCCAGCTTTCGAGCTACCGAAGGTGTAGCCCCGGACGATCCGTCCGCGCTTCCAGGCGAGGTCGACGGCCAGTCCGGACTGGTGCTCGCTGGCACCGGCGGGAGCGGTCAGCTTCGCGCCGGGGCGGTAGATGCGCTTCTGCGTGGCGTAGGAGCGATAAGCCGAGCGGACGACCAGCGTGTAGCCGGCCTTCTTCGCTGCGGCGAACATCGCCTTCAGTTGGGTGCCGGCTTTTGCTTGGAGGTAGACCCCACTGAGCCCGTAGGTAGGCACCTGAACCCGGCTGAGGCTCGGCTTGTAGGCGGACGTGACCCGATGCTTCTTCGAGATCACCACGGTGTCGCACACCACGAACGGGGCACGCTTGGCCTTCGCTGACTTCCGGTCGTCCAAGGCTCCGCGGCAGTCCGGTTCCGGGGTCGGAGTGGGCGTCAGGGTTGGGGTCGGTTCGGGAGTGGGCGTGGGTTCGGGCGTCGGCTCCGGGGTCGGACTCGGCGTAGGTTCCGGCGTCGGCTCCGGGGACGGAGCGGGCGGCGGTTCCGGAGACGGGGTCTCGGCCGGCGGGGATATCTCGCTGATCAGGCCGAGCGGACGCGCGTCCGCCACTTCGGCCAGCCCCGGCGAGGCCCAACTCAGCAGCACGACCGCTACCGCCGCCACCAGCCTGCGTCCCCGAGCCACGTCGGCAGAGCCTAGCGGGCGTTCGCGCCGTCCCAAATCCGGGTTCAACGGGGGCGCCGAAGGCCCGCGTCCGAAACGATTCAACAAGCGTTAGCGATTAGATGAGAGCGCGTTCAATGTGACACACTCGTTGGATGCGTTCTTACCGGGAAATCCTCGCGATCCCGGGGGCATTGAAGTTCAGCGCGGCCGGCGTTCTGGCCCGATCGGGCGGGGCGATGATGGGCCTCGGCATCGTCCTGATGGTCTCCGCGCTCTACGGCAGCTACGGCCTGGCCGGTGCCCTCGCGGCAGCGAACGGCGTGGCTTGGGCAATCGGCACCGCGGTGCTCTCGAACCTTGTCGACCGTTACGGCCAGCGCCGGGTGATGTACCCCGCGGTGGTGGTTTCGACGACCATGCTCATGGTCGTCGTCGTGTTCGCCGTGCTGCAGTTGCCGGCATGGACGCTGTTCCCGCCGGTGATCATCAGCGGCGCCACCGGTGGCGCGCCCGGAGCGCTCGTCCGCGCCCGCTGGAACCACGCCACCAGCGACCCCGGGCAATTGCACACCGCCTACTCGCTTGAATCGACGCTGGACGAACTGACCTTCGTGATCGGTCCGGTGGCGGCTACGGCCCTCTCGGTCGGCGTGCATCCGGCGGCCGGTCTGGTTGCGCCGATCATCTTGTCTCTGGTGGGGGCGAAGCTGTTCTACTCGCAGCGCGAAACCGAGCCGCCGGTCATGCCGCGACCGGCCTCGCAGCAGCAAACCCCGTTGTGGCGACGGCTCATCCTGCTGGCGCCGGGCGTCGGAGCAGTGGTCGCGGTGAACCTGCTGATCGGCTGCGTCTTCGGCGCCATCGATGTCAGCGTGGTCGCGGCAGCCACCTCCTGGGACGTCCGGGCGGCATCCGGGGTGGTGCTGGCGGTGTTCTCGCTCGCGTCCGGGCTGGCCGGATTCTACTACGGCTCGCGCACCTGGTCCTCGCCGCTGCCGGGTCGGTTCGTGGTGGGCGTGCTGGCCCTGTTTGCGAGCACGCTGGGCCTGCTGCTGGCGAACTCGATCCTGCTGCTTTCGGCGGTCGGGTTCCTCGTCGGAGTGACCGTCGCGCCCACGCTGATCAACGGCAACACGTTGATCGGACGGCTGGTGCCGCGTGAGCGCCTCACCGAGGGTCTCTCGTGGATGGGCACTGGTATCGGGATCGGCGCCTCGATTGGTTCGAGTGTCGCTGGACAGCTGATCGACTCTTCGGGCTACCACGCCAGCCTGGTGTCGGTCGCGGCCTTCGCCCTCGTCGCAGCCGCGATCGCGCTCGCGTCGTTGCGGACGCTGCGCCGCGCTGCGGTGAACACCGATCCCGAGTACGCCGAGGACGCGGACGCAGTGCACTGAGCCGTGCCGCGGTCATCCCGCCCGAGTGCGTCCCGGAAACGGTCGCTGAGGAGCGCTCGGCTGAGGATCGAAGCCAAGCGCGTCACGAGGGGCCGCTTCCCACCCGGGGCGGCGGTCTCACTAGCATGGCGGCGCAGTGGCCTGCCCGGTCCGCGCTCGAACCTGACCCTGCTGGCAGCCGCGGCCGACGTACTGCCTCGCGAAGTGGCTCTACGTTTCGCGAGCAAGTCGGATTAGTACCTCGCGTGCTGCGGAGTGGCTGCTGTCGGCCGGCTGATCCTCGAAGCACCGGACGATCTTTCGTTGGTCGAACTGCTCACCGCCCGGGCGGCGGATGAGCTCTGGCGGGTGCGCGAAGCCGCCGCCATCGCTGGCCAGTTGATCGGGGATCAGGATGCCGTCCGGCTGCGCACCCTGGTTGCCGACTGGCGGCAACGACCAACCCAGACTGATCTGTTCAATTGACTGGTGGAGTATTACCTTGTACTACATGACCTCCAACACAGCCGCCCGCAATCAGCGCCGCACCCTCGTCTACTCGGTGCGGCTCAGTCCGTCCGAGAGCAATGCCATCCAGAAGATCGCTGACGCACGGCATCTGCCCGCGTCCACACTCGTCCGCTCGTGGATCCTTGACCGGCTCGACCAGGAGCAGGGTGCCTGACTTCACCGTCAAGCCCACCCTCGCCGGGGAACTGGTCACCCTGCGGCCAGCCGCAGCGGCCGACGCAGCCATCCTGCACCAGGCCATGGCGGACGCCGAGGTCAGCCGACTCACCGGATCGGTGCACTCCAGCACCGCGACCGACGAAGAGCAGTGGACGGTCGCCGACCTGGAAGAGATCTACGGCCGCTGGGCGACCGCGCCCGATCGCATCGTCTGGGTGGTCATCGAGAACTCGACCGGCAAGATCGTCGGCGAGTCGGTGCTGAACGATCTTGACGAGGGCAACCTCAGTTGCGGCTTCCGGATCTGGATCACCGGTGCCCGGGACCGCGGATTGGGCACCGAAGCGGTGCGGCTGAGCGTCGGGCACGCGTTCGCGTCCGGACTGAACCGGGTGGAACTCGAGGTATACGCCTTCAACCCGCGCGCCCGCCACGTGTACGAGAAGGTCGGGTTCCAGCTCGAAGGCACCAAGCGGCAGGCGCTGCGGTTCGACGACGAGTGGGTGGATTGCCACGTCATGGGCCTGCTGGCGCAGGACTGGACGGGCTGAACCGCCGATCAGAGTCAGCAACAGCCGTGAATAGACTGATGCGGCCAATCGAGAGGAGTGACATGCGCCTGCTGTTCCTTGGGGCTGGTGCGATCGGCACCTACGTCGGCGGTTCGCTGGCTGCCGCCGGGCACCACGTCACCTTCAGCGAGCAACCCGAAGCCGCCCGGATCATCGCCGAGCAGGGTCTTCGGCTGACCCGGGACAACCGGACTACCTCCGTCCGCGATTTCGCCATCTTCGATTCGGCGGACGCGGCCCTGGCCGCAGGACCTTACGACGCGATGGTCTTCGCGTTGAAGTCGTTCGACACCGAATCAGCGCTCACCGGCCTGCAGGCGACCGGCGCCGAGTTGCCGCCCGTCCTCTCGCTGCAGAACGGCGTGGACAACGAGCCGAAACTGGTCGCCGCGCTCGGCGCCGACCGGGTGATCACCGGCACCGTGACCACCGCGGTCAGCAAGCCGGGCATAGGTCAGGTGATTGAGGAGAAGCGTCGCGGCATCGGCATCGCCCTGGACCACCCGCTCGGCGAGGCACTGGTCAGCGCACTCAACGATGCCGACCTGAACGGTGTCGGCTACCCCCAGCCCGGACCGATGAAGTGGTCGAAGCTGCTCACCAACCTCACCGGCAACGCGACGTCCGCGATTCTGGACGAGCCGGTCGGGGCACTGTTCGCCGACCGCCGCACCTACGCGATCGAGGTCGCGGTGCTGCGCGAGTGCCTGGCCGTGATGGCCGCGCTCGGCTACCGTCCGGTGGATCTACCGGGGACGCCGGTGCGTGCGCTCGCCTTGGCCGCCCAGCGGCTGCCGCGATTCATCGCCCAACCTGCGCTGACCAGGGCTCTTGGCGGCGGACGCGGCGACAAGATGCCGTCCTTCCACATCGACCTGCACGGCGGACGCGGCCAGACCGAGGTGCAGTTCCTGAACGGAGCGGTGGTGCGCCACGGGGATGAACTCGGTGTGCCGACCCCGGTGAACCGCGTCCTCACCGAGACCCTGGAAGACCTCAGCGCCGGCCGGCAGAGCCTGGACACCTACCGCCACAATCCCGACGCGCTACTGAAGCTGCTCTGAGACGGCGGCGGCGAAAGGGACTGTCCCGGTTGGCCCGCCAGGGTGAGAGATCCCGGCCTACGCCGGGATGACGTGAAACCGGCCTCTCCACCAACGGTGGGGCTCGTCCCGCGCAAAGCTCGGCGGGACCGATTTGGGCTAGTGGCGCACCAGACCGGTCTCGTAGGCGAACAGGACCAAACCCACCCGGTCGCGGCATTGAAGCTTCGACAGCAGCCGCGTGATGTGAGTCTTAACGGTGCCTTCGGCCATGTAGAGCTTGGCTGCGATCTCGGCGTTGGTGGCACCAGCGGCGATCTCGACCAGCACCTCGCGCTCGCGGTCGGTGAGCACATCCAGGCGAGGGTTGGGGCCTTCGGGGTTGTTCGGCAGCCTCGGCACCACATGGTCGAGCAGCCGCCGGGTGGCCGACGGCGCCATCACCGCTTCGCCGGCGGCGACCGTCCGGATCGCATTCAGCAGGTCGGACGGACGCGCGTCCTTCAGCATGAACCCCGAAGCCCCGGCCTTCAGCGCGCTGAATACGTACTCGTCCAGGTCGAAAGTGGTCAGCACCAGTACCCGGGTCGGCACACCGGAAGCGACGATCCGCCGGGTTGCCTCCACCCCGTCCATCACCGGCATGCGAATATCCATCAGCACCACGTCGCACGGATGCCGCAGCACCCCCACCACTGTGCCGGCGCCGTCCGGAGCCTCACCGACCACCTGCAGGTCATCCTCGGCCTCGATCAGCATGCGGAAGCCGCTGCGCACCAGCTCCTGGTCGTCGGCCAGGAACACTCGGATAGTCATCGTTGGTCATCCTCCTGCGCTGTGGTGTATAAGGGCAGCGGCAGCACCGCGGTCACCTGAAAGCCGCCGGTCGGACGCGCCCTGGTCAGCAGCCGTCCGCCCATCGCCGCGACCCGCTCGCTCATCCCGCGCAGGCCGTGTCCCGGGTTCTGCGGCACCGCGGACGGGGTCGCGACACCGTTGTCGATCACGTCGATGTTGATCTCCCGCATGCCGTAGGTGATCGTCACCGCGGCAGTGGCCTGCGGACCGGCATGCTTGAGGAAGTTCGTAAGCGCTTCCTGGACCACCCGGTACACGGTCAGCTCCAATGCCGGCGAGACTCGCGGCGGCTGACCCTGCACGGTCAGCCGCACCCGGTCGCTGGTTCGCGCGACCAGATCGGGAATGTCGGTCAGCCGCGGCGACGGCGCGAAGTCGGCCTGCGGCAGCATCTCCGGCTCCGAGCGCAGCACTCCGAGGATCCGGCGCATCTCGCTGAGCGCCTCGCGTCCGGTCTCGGCGATCGTGGTCAGGGCCTGGGTGGCAGCCTCTGGCTTCTTCGTCGCCATCGCCCGTCCGCCTTCGGCCTGAACGATCATCACCGACAACGAGTGCGCCACGATGTCGTGCAGCTCGCGGGCGATCTGCGTCCGGGCCCGCGATTCGGCCAGCCGAGCTTCCTGGTCCCGCTCTGCCAGCGTCGTCCGGTAGCGCTCCTCCGCGGCCAGGACGCGGTGGTGGTGGGTCTGCGTCGACTCGAGCACCCGGCGTCCGACCGCGTACGGGGTGACCACCAGCCCCATGCAGACGAACCAAGCCAGCACCACCCAGATCAGGTCGCGCAGGCTGAGGTAGTAGGGGTCTTCGACGATCCAGCGCACCGGGCCGAGGACGGCGCCGATCGAGCCGATGGCGAGCGCGATTCGCGCCTGCCGTCCGGGAATCCAGCGGGCGACCGAGTAGGCGACCACCGGAACCGCCACCAGGGTGGCCATCGGGGTTGATGAGAGCACCAATTGCATCAACGCTGCGACACTCACGCCCGCCAGTGCGAGCAGTGGCGAGTGCCGCCGGAACACCAGCGCACCGATCATCAGTACGGCGCTGGCGAACTGCCCGGTGGTGAACGCTTCGGCGAACCCGCGGACGCCGTACGGCGGGATCGTCAACAGGCCGAGGCCAGCGGCGAGCGCGGCGTCGAGCACCCAGTCGTGCCGGGTGGCACCGGGTGGAAACCAGACGTCGTTACCTCGCATCGCTGCCAAGACTAGAGGCCGGGCCCACCAGTGCAGGGCCCATTACCATGGGCGGAGTCGACAGGAGGGTGACAGATGCAGTTGAGGCGCGCCGCGGTGGTGCTCGCGCTCGGGCTCGCCCTCGCGGGATGCACGTCCACGACGGCGCCGAGCCCGTCCACCCCAACCAGTGCGCCGGCGTCTTCGGCCGGGCCTTCGACGCCGGCCGAATCGGTCACCCCGGAGGTGCCGGCGGCGACGGTGTCCGTGCCACAGGTCGGGGAGTGCACCGGTCCGGTGGACCTGAGCGGCGCATCGATCGCCAGCCTCACCGCGATTCCGTGCGCGCAGCCGCACTACTACGAGGTGCAGGCGCGCGTCCCGATCAGCGGCGACGCCTACCCGGGTGCCGAGGCGCTCGGCGAGCAGGCGATGACGAAGTGCTCGGACGGCTTCGCCGACTACGTCGGCGCTGAGCCCGGTTATTCGCGCTACTCATCGGCCTATGTCGTCCCGGACGAGGTGGCTTGGGCCACGCCGGCGAACCGAGTGATCACCTGCCTGGTCGGTTCCGCGGACGGTGGCCTGACCGGCTCAGCCAAGGGTGACTTCCTGGTCTTCCCGAAGAAGGGCCAGTGCACCGGGCCCCAGGACGTGCCGGCCCTAGAGCTGGAGCTGATCGACTGCGCGAGCGAGCACCACTACGAGGTCTTCGCCGCCTCGAACGTGAAGGGCAAGAAGGCGCCCACCGACGCCGAGGTGGAGAAGCTGTTCGCGTCCGTGTGCCTGGCTGGCTTCCAGAAGTTCGTCGGGGTCGCCGCCGGACAGTCCAAGTATGAGGTGACCTACTTCATCGCGTCCGCCGAGCTCTGGGAGAAGGTCGCCGATCACCGAATCGTGTGTTCGGCTGGTTCACCCAAGGGCGGCGTGAAGGGTTCGCTGAAGGGCGTGAAGAAGTAGTCAGCCGCCAAGCAGTTCGCTGAAATCGGTGACGGTCAATTCGTCTGTGGTCTCGATCGGGTCGGCCGACAGCACCAGCGTCGCGAACGCCTGGGCGGCGGACGCGATCCGGCGTTCGAGCTTTCCACCGGCCGTGCCCCAGTCCTTGGTCGCTGCGAACACCGAGAGCGGTGCTACCAGCGCTTTCAGGTAGAAGAACAGCGGCAGCATGGCCTGGTCGATCATCAGTGAGTGCCGCGCCGTGCCGCCGGACGCTGCCAGCAACACCGGATGGCCCCGCAGCGCGTCCTCCTCGAGTGCGTCGAAGAACAGCTTGAACAAGCCGGAGTAGGAGCCGTTCATCACCGGCGAAACCACGACCAGCCCGTCCGCGGCCCGCACCGCAGCGAGCGCCCGCCGCAGGTTGGCGCCGGGGACGCGGGTGGTGAGGTGCTGCGCCAACTCCACCGCGATCGTCCGCAGTTCAATGTGAGTGACCTCGGCCTGGGTGTTGGCTTCTGCGAGCGCGACGACTACGGCGTCACTGATCCGCTCACCCAACAGCCGGCTCGAGGACGGCGTGCCGGTGCCGGCGCTGACCACGACGATGCTGGTCATCGCTCTACTCCTTGGCTGGTGGTCGCAGTGTCGTAGGGCGAGCGGCCGGTGACCTCGTCCACGAACCCGCGGGCGGTCGCGCCGGTCGAGACCGCGTCTGCAGCCTCACCCAAGCTCCGGGCGTCCCTTGCGGCAACCAGGGACGAGTGGGTGGGCGCGTCCGGGATGTGCGCTGGTCGGCCTTCGGCGTAGCCCTTGCGGAGTTCGGGCAGGATCTCGCCGAGCAGGTCGAGCTGCTCCAGGACGGTCTTCAGCGGCAGGCCGGCGTGATCGATCAGGAACAGCTGCCGCTGGTAGTGACCGACCGCGTCCGTGAACGACAGGGTGCGTTCGAGGACCTGCTGCGGGGAGCCGACGATCAGCGGAGTCTCGGTCATGAACTCCTCCAGGGACGGCCCGTAGCCGTACACCGGAGCGACGTCGAAGTACGGGCGGAACTCGTTGATGGCGTCCTGGGAGTTGCGGCGCATGAAGAACTGCCCACCGAGCCCGACGATCGCGGTATCGGCGGGGCCGTGGCCGTGGTGTTCGAAGCGGCGCCGGTACAGGTTCACCATCCGCTTGGTGTGGGACAGGTTCCAGAAGATGTTGTTGTGGAAGAACCCGTCGCCGTAGTAGGCGGCCTGCTCGGCGATCTCCGGGGAACGGATCGAGCCGTGCCATACGAACGGCGGCACCCCGTCCAAGGGCTGCGGCGCCAGCGTGAACCCCTGCAGCGGGGTGCGGAACTTACCTTCCCAATTCACCACTTCGTCACGCCACAGTTTCCGCAATAGCGCGTAGTTCTCGATGGCCAAGCTGATGCCGTCACGGATGTCGCGGCCGAACCAGGGATAGACCGGGCCGGTGTTCCCGCGTCCCATCATCAGGTCGACCCGGCCCTCAGCCAGATGCTGCAACACCGAGTAGTCCTCGGCGATCTTCACCGGATCGTTCGTGGTGATCAGCGTGGTCGCGGTCGACAGGATCAGCTTCGAAGTTTGCGCGGCGATGAACCCCAACAGGGTCGTCGGCGAGGACGGATGGAACGGCGGGTTGTGATGCTCACCGGTGGCGAACACATCCAGGCCGATCTCCTCCGCCTTCTTCGCAATCGCCACCGCAGCCAGGATCCGCTCATGCTCGGTCGGCGTCCGTCCCGTCGTCGGATCGGTCGTCACATCACCGACACTGAAGATACCCAGCTGCATTTTCCTGCTCCAAATGGTTGTTGATTCAACTATCTGCTCAACCTTGCTGCGCGCGCAACTATTCCGTGTCGCGATCTCGAAGCCACCGTTGGCCGAATACCCGGACTTGGGCCCTGGAGCACCGACCGACTCCGAAATCCCGACAGGAGCCAAGTGGACGGCCGCGTTCACGAACGATGGGCAAGAATGGGCCCATGCCCGACTTCACCACCTGGATTCCGGTCAACAGCCTGACCTCCATCGGCGTGGTGATCGTCGTCGCGATCGTCGCCCGGTTCCTGCTGGTGCGCCTCGTGCGCGGCAT
>Ga0116181_1000679_pt1 | contig 30994 bp, 23 predicted proteins | sample AD_UKC075_MetaG_FD_89752 | JGI IMG/M metagenome (GOLD analysis project Ga0116181, IMG submission 89752) | Active sludge microbial communities of municipal wastewater-treating anaerobic digesters from USA - AD_UKC075_MetaG | ecosystem: Engineered > Bioreactor > Anaerobic > Digestate | place: USA... | reverse complement strand
TCGTCGGCGCGGGTGTTGCGCACGACGATGATGATCGCCAAGAGGCCGGCGAAGAAGGCCCCGAGAGCGCCGGCCCGCCAGGCGTTGAAGCCGTCGTTGGTCAGCAGGTCGCGCGGGGCGCCGAAGACCAGTTGCATGGCCGGGTTGGAGCCGATCGCCATCGCGAGGGTCTTGCGGTCGGCGAGGTCGGGGAAGATCCAGCGATAGGCGAGGATCGACGACGCCGAGAGCACCGAGATGAGCCCGACCCAGGGGGCGATCTTGGGCCGATCCTGGTGGAGAGCGACCTTGAGCAGGGTGCGGGTGCCGGTGAAGATCTCGCGATGATGACTGGCTTCGGTATGCCGTCCCATCACGAGGCCCGCTCGTCGTCGTAGTGACGCAGGAAAAGGTCTTCCAGCGAGGCCGGCGACACGGTGAGTTGCGACATATCGTGCGGGACGAGAGCAGCCATCGCGGCATTGACCTGGTCGGGCTCGACGGTGGCGGTCAGTCGGCCGTGCGCATCCAGGTGCGGGTCGTGCAGCACCGGGATCGAGGCGATGTCGGTCGGCGGGTGGGCCAGCCGCGCCGACACGGTGACCCGGGTCTGGGCGCGCAACTCGGCCAGCGTGCCGGTCTGGCTGATCCGGCCTTGGCGGATGATGCTCACCCGATCGGCCAGGGCCTCGACCTCGGTGAGGATGTGACTGGACAGCAGCACGGTGCGGCCCTCGTCCTTGACCGCGGCGATCTCGTCCTGGAAGACCGCCTCCATGAGCGGGTCGAGGCCCGAGGTGGGTTCATCGAGGATGAGCAACTCGGCGTCGGAAGACAGGGCCGCGACGATGGCGACCTTCTGCCGGTTGCCCTTGGAGTACTGCCGGCCGCGCTTGGTGGGGTCGAGTTCGAAGCGCTCGATGAGCCGGTCGCGCCGAGCGCGGTCCAGGCCGCCGCGGAGGTTGCCGAGCAGGTCGATGGCCTGACCACCACTGAGCCCGGGCCACAGCGAGACGTCGCCGGGCACATAGGCCAGCCGTCGGTGCAGGGCGATGACATCGCGCCACGGGTCGCCGCCGAGCAACTCGACGTGGCCGCCGTCGGCCCGCAGCAGGCCGAGCAGCACCCTGATGGTCGTCGACTTGCCCGAGCCGTTGGGTCCGAGGAAGCCGTGCACCTCGCCGCGACCGACGTCGAGGTCGACTCCGTCGAGGGCCGTGAACGACCCGAACCGCTTGACCAATCCCTCGATGGCGATGACCTTTTCGGGTGGCGTCATGACGAGGTCCCTTCTGCGGGAGTGGTGTTGGTGTTGACGATGGGGAGTTCGCCGGTGAGACAACGGGTGACGGTCGGCAGCAGAAGCGCGCGGAGCTGCTCGGACGGCATACTCGCGACGGGTTCGAGGCAGACGATGCGGCGCACGACCATCGTGCCCACAAGGGCGGTCGCCACGAGCGACATCCGCAGGCGCGCTTCCTGCGGGGGTATGCCGTGCAACCGCGCCGCCGCGGGCTGCAGCACCACGGCCGTCATGAAGGCGCGGATCGAGGCGATGCGGTCGGGGTCGGCGAGCGATCGGCGCAGCATGCTCGTCATCGCCGGCGCCGTGTCGGGGCTCTCCCAGATGAGCAGGAAGGCGTCGAGCATTCGGTGGGCCAGGTCGTCGGGGGTCGCGTCGGCGAGGACTTGGGTGGCGAGTTCGAGGACGTGGACCGGCAACTCCATGACCGCCTGGAAGAGACCTTCCTTGCCCCCGAAGTAGTGGTTGATGAGGGCAGGGTCGACGGCTGCGGCTGCAGCGATGGCCCGGGTGGAGGTGCCGTCGTAACCGCGCTCGGCGAAGAGCTCGCGAGCGGCGTCGAGGATGTCCTCACGCGCGGTGGAGGCGCCGGGCCGCCGACCGCGGGGCTTGGCGGCAGCCTTGGCCGAAGCGTCACCCTCGGGCCGCCTGCCCCTCGTAGCGCGATCGCTCGCCATCGCCGAACCCTCAATTCATCACGCGTTGAGAACGATGATGCTCCTCGTTGGTCGTAAAAGTCAACGGTCGGTGAATTCTTCCCGCCAGGCCGGCTGGAACTGCCCAGGATTGACCGGGCGGCACCTTGGGAAAGAGCTTCATATGACGAACTCACCCCATGACCCTCCCGACCATCCCGACCCACACGGGACCGACCACCACGTCTTCGTGCCGGCGGATGCCCACGACGACAGCCCTGCCCCATGGGCGATCACCTCGGATCAGGCCAACCACCATGACGACGTTCCCCGCGCGGCCTATGTCAACCTCAACGACCGGTTCGTCGACCAACTCGACGAGGCGGGCCTCACGGCATACGTGCAGGCTCTGGTCGCGGCGGCCGATGTCGCCGCCGCTGGCGAAGGCCAGGACGCTGTCGCCGAGCGCCTCGACGCCGGTATGCGGGCTGCGGGGTTCCCGATGGCGCCGGTGCACGCCGAGCAACTCGTGGACCGCCTCTTGAGCGCGCACGGCGTCGTGCACATCGCGGCCTACGGCAAGGTGATCCATGGTGATCCTGCGCTCGATGTCGCGCGGTTCGAGCCGCACGTTGTCGGCACCGAGGACCCCGCCAGCCCGGACCGCCCCTTCTACACCTGAGCGATTCCCCGGCCCCAGCCATTGGCCGGGGTTCCCTGATCGCGATCACCTCACCTGGGTCGCGCTATAGCGTGCGCCAAGTCAACTGATCGCGATCCGTGGGCGTCGGGGAGGTGCCCGGGACGGCATACCCTGGCCTCTGCGCGCGCCCGACGGGAGGTGACGCGCGTCGGCGAGGAGGACTGGCGTGACCCAGCGGATCGGTGGCATCAAGGCGGCGTTGAGCACCCCGACCTGGCTGCGGCGCGGCATGAACCTCTGGCCGCCCTACCTCTTCGCGGGCGTGCGGATCGAGGCGATCGATCCCGACTGGCGGCGGGTGCAGGTGCGCCTGGCCAAGACGCCGCTGACGACGAACTACTTCGGCACGCAGTTCGGCGGGTCGCTGTTTTCGATGGTCGACCCGTTTTGGGTCATCATGCTCGTCCACAACCTCGGCACCGACCACGTCGTGTGGGACAAGGCCGGCGAGATCGACTTCGTCACGCCGGGGAAGACCGCCGTGCGCGCCGAGCTCGTGCTCGACCCCGCGGTCGTGGAGGACCTGCGGGCGAAGGCGGCCGGCGGCGAGCGAGTGCTGCACTGGTTCGAGTGCGACATCCTCGACGCCTCAGGTGCCGTCGTCGCGCGCACCCGCAAGCAGGTCTACATCCGCCGCAAGGTCACCAGTTCAGTCTGAGCGACCTGCGGTCGGTATGCCGTCCGGCCCGGCCTGATGGGTGGTGAGGGCCCGGAAGGCGGCAGCGGCGTCGGCGGGGGCCGAACGGCCCGACCACGTGCCGCTGGAGCAGATTGCCGGGCATCACCGCGAACAGGAACCGGGCGACATGCTCGGGCTCGGCGTCCGCGCCGAGCCAGGGGGGCAGAACGCGTCCACCCCTGACGATCACCCAGCCCTAGCGCTCGGAGACGTGGTCGATCGTCATGACGAGGATGACCCGGTCGGCGAAGTCCGGCGGGATGGGCGTGTCGGGGTTGCCGTAGCGGGCTCCCAGCACCGGGTAGAAGGCGCCCGTCGGGTCGGGGATGACCTCGCTGAGGTGACCGCGGACCTCCAGGTAACCGTAGGGGTTGGCGGGGTCCGTGACACAGAGCGCCATCGCCGGATTGTGTTGCAGGTTGCGGAATTTGGCGCGCTTGGAGGTGTGGGTGAAGCGCAGCGTGCCGGCCTGCGGGTCGTAGAGGAACCACATCGGGTTGACCTGCGGGACCCCGTCGGGCCGCACCGTGGCGAGGTAACCGAAGTTGGGGTCGGTCAGCAGGTGGACGAGGCTATCGGGGATCGTGACCATGCCCGACGGTACCCCGCGTGGTGGCTGTCGGAGCGGCCGGACGGGTGGTCGGCGGAGTGGTAGCGAGCTTCGTGGTCTGGGTGGCGTTCACCCGTGGTGTCGGAGTGAAGATGGTGCTGATGGCCCGAGGGATGGCGGCCGTGAGCACTGCCCAGAGCAGCACCATCCCCACGGTGACCAGCACGAGAGTGACCAGGCCGCGAAGACACCCCTTTGCCTCTGACTGACTCCGCGTTCGCACCACCGGGCTCCGACCCGTCGTGCCCCGACCAGCCGGGCCGCGATCTCGCGGCGCCCCACCCGCCAGGGCTCGGCCTCGCGTGCCAGCGGCCGGGGGCCGCACGGCATACCGGGTTGTGGGAGTGACGATGCCCCGCGGACCGTGCCCGGCCGCGAGCAAGTCCTTCCCGATGGCGGCGAGCAGTTCAGGATCCGTTGTCGTGGAGGGAAACTCGGTCATCAGGCGGGTCGCCAGCGGTCCGACGTGTGCGGGCCCGTAGTAGTGCGGGCAGCTCTGCAGCCAGGACGCGAGCCGATCCACGGACACAACACAGACGGTGCGCACGACGACGGGGTCGCCGATCTCGGCCGCGCGTTCTCCCGCCAAGGCGAGGACGGGGACGACCCGCAGATGCAGCCGCTCGCCCATGCGCTGCGCCATCCAGGCGACCTTGTCGAGCTCGCGGTGCAGGCTGCGCAGCACTCCGTCGGGGCGGTCGGGGTGGTCGGGGTCGGCCATCCGCTTGACGAGGTTGCCGTCGTGGACCCTGACCTCGCCCGTCCAGTTCTTGGCATCGACGAGGAAGACGCCCGCCGGCCCGACGACGACGTGGTCGAGATTCCACGCGGTGACGCCAGGCAGCAGCAAGCGATCGTGCAAGGTCTGCCACTCGGCAGCGGGGAGGACGGCGAGGGCGGCAGCCACCCGGCGCTCACCCTCGGCCCCAGCGAGCCATGAACTGCCGTCGCCACCGGCAGCGCGAATGGCTTCGCCATGCTCGTGGGCACTGAATCCTTCGAGCGCCATCGGTCTCCTCAGCGGGCCGAGACGCGGCATTTGCCCGATTCGTGCCTACCCCACCCTAGAGATCTCGCCGACGCCGTGCCACCGGGTGGGCGTGGTCAGGTCTGAGCCGGCGTGCTCGATGTGCTCGATGTGGCCGAGGTAGTCGAGGCTGTCGGAGTCGTCGGAGTCGTGGGAGTGCCGCCGATGAGGTCATCCCACCGCTGGCGCACCGGCCCCCACCGAGCGTCGAACCGCTCGGCGCGACGTTGCGCATGCTCCAGCCGGTGCGGGTCGCGATAGAACCAGCGCGCCCACGGGGAGGTCGGGCGGGCCAGGCGGAGCACGGCATACCAGATCACCGGTGCGACGAAGAGGCCGATGAGCGCGGTCGGGTACTTGCCCTTGAGCGCGGTGATGACCACGAGCGCGCCGTGCAGGGCCATGAGGATGGCGAGACTGGCACGGGTGGCGAATTCGACGTCGCTGAGCCCGCCGACGTCCAGCGGCGAGATGCCGAGGACCCCCAACCCCAGGCACGCGGCCGACAGCGTGACGATGTTGACCGAGAGCTGCCCTTCCTGGGTCCAGTAGACGTCCTGGAGCCGGAAGATCATCGCGAATTCGTCGAGCACCAGCGAGGATCCGACCCCGACGAGCAGCGATGCGACATAGGGCCAGATCGCGCGACCGCCGGTGCCGACCGCGAGGAACGCGCCGGTCACGAGCAGGACCAGACCCGGGGTCGAGTGGTGCAGGTGGGTGCCGCCGTCGCTGAGGTTGTGGAACGGCCCGCGGCCGGCCCGGATGGCTCGGGTGATGGTGCGCGCGGCGACGAAGGTGAGCACGAACGCGACGAAACACAGCAGCAGCGGCCCCTTGTGACCGGCGATGACCTCGTCGGACCACCAGCGGCTCAGCCACGAATCACCGCTCGGTCCGGCGGCAAGAGGGCGCGCGACGCCCAGCGCGAGAGCCATACTGGCGAGGCTAATGCCGGTATGCCGTGCAGCCGCCGATTCGCCGCTGGCATGGCCCACGAACCGGTATGCCGTGCGAGCCGGTTTGCCGCGCGGCCACCGCTGGCGACGCGCCCGACCGTCATGTGACAGTAGTCGCCATGACGACAGACCAGCCGGAGAGCCTGCGCGATCGGGAGTTCCGCGGCCGGAGCCTGCGCGGCTCACGGTTTGCCCACTGCGATTTCAGCGGGGTGGTCATCCGCGGCAGCGATCTGTCCGGGATGGAGCTCGACTCGCCCTGGCTGCTGGAGCCCGGCGGGCGCCTGGTGGTCAATGGCGTCGACATCGTGCCGCTCATCGATGCCGAACTCAATCGCCGCTTCCCGGGTCGCGAGTTGCGCCGGGCGACCGATCCGGATGGGCTGCGGGCGGCCTGGGCTGCGATCGACAAGGCTTGGGCCGCAACGCTGCACCGCGCTTCCGGTATGCCGTCCGGCACCGTCGACGCCTCGGTCGCCGGCGAGTGGTCGCTGGCCCAGACGCTGCGCCACCTCGTCATGGCCACCGACACCTGGCTCGGTCGTGCTGTCTGGGAGCTCGAAAACCCTTACCACCCGGCCGGATTGCCACACGACGATCCCGACACCACGGCATACGAGCCGTCGGTGTTCTCGCAGCCGAACCCGAGCTGGGAGGAGGTGCTCGCGGCTCGTGGCGAGCGGCAGGCGATGGTGCGGGATTCCTTGGCCGGCGTCACCGCTGAGGATCTGGCAGCGACCCGCAAGAACCCGCATGCGCCCGCCCACGGCGAGACCGTGCTGTCCTGCGTGCAGACCATCCTCGAGGAGGAGTGGGAGCACCTGCGGTATGCCGTCCGCGACCTCGACACCCTCGCGGCGACTCCCGGATAGCGGGCTACATCGCGCCGGGGGTTGCCCGTGACCCAGACATGGGTATGCCGGGTGCCCCCCCTGGAGGCACCCGGCATACCTGTGGTGGTTGGGCTATCGGGGTTGGTCCGACGGCCCGCGTGCTGCGATCGTCAGCGGTTGAGGATCGCGAGCACCTGCTGCGGCGTGGTTGCGTCGGTCAACGCAGCGATCTGCCCCTTGTCGAGGAAGACCTTCGCGACGCCGGACAGCAGCGTGAGGTGGTCGTCACCGGCACCGGCGATGCCGATGACGAAGGTGGCCGGCTTGCCGTTCCAGTCGATGCCGTTCGGGTAGCGGATGAACGCCATCGCGGTGCGGTGGATGGCCGCCTTGGCCTCGTTGGTGCCGTGCGGGATGGCCAGCTGGTTGCCCATGTAGGTCGAGACCGAGCGCTCGCGCTCGAGCATCGAGTCGACGTAGCTGGCGTCCACCGCGCCGGAGCCGACGAGCATCGCTCCGACCTCGCGGATCGCGTCGTCGCGGCTGGACGCGCGCCCGCTGAGCCGGACCAGGTCCTCGGTGAGGATGCCGTCCGTCGCCTGGCCCGCGGCGGCCGTCGCGACCGCAGCTGCGGGGGCCGCAACCGCCGTGGCCGCCGCGGCAGGCGCCGAGGTCGGCGACGCGTCAGACGGCGCGTTGCTGACCTGCAGATCGGCGACGATCTGGTCGTAGGTCGGGCTGGCCATGAAGTTGTCGACCGTGTAGAGCGCCGCAGACGGGGTGCGCTGCGCCGCGCGAGTCGCCAGGTCCTGGTGGGTGACGAGCAGGTCGACGTCGTCGGTGAGGTTGCTGATCGCCTTGTTGACGACGGTCACCCCGGTGATGCCGGCGTCCTGGATCTTGCGACGCAGGACGGAGGCGCCCATGGCCGAGGAACCCATCCCGGCGTCACAGGCGAAGACAATCGAGCGGACCGGGCCGGTGAGCGCGGCACCGCCGGCGGCTGCGCCGGTGAGAGCGGCCGAGGCCACCGACTTCTTGCCCTTCATCGCCTCCATGGAGGCCGTCGCTGCGGAGAGGTCACCCGCGTCGTCGGACTTGTCCATGCGCAGCAGGAAGGCGGCAACGAGGAAGGTCACCGTGGCCGAGAGGACGACCGAGAGGATGACGCCGACCAGGCTCGGGCCGGGGGTCTGGGCGAGCACCGCGAGGATCGAACCAGGAGCGGCCGGGGCGCGCAGGCCGGAGCCGAAGAGCACGTTGGTGAACACACCGGTCATGCCACCGAGGATCATCGCGGCGATGAGACGCGGCTTGGCCAGCACATAGGGGAAGTAGATCTCGTGGATGCCACCGACGAAGTGGATGAGCGCAGCGCCGGGAGCCGAGGCGCGGGCCATGCCCTTGCCGGCGACCATGAAGGCGAGCAGCAGACCCAGACCCGGGCCGGGGTTGGCCTCAAGGAGGAAGAGGATCGACTTGCCGTCGGTCAGCGACTGGTTGGTCCCGAGCGGGGTGAGCACGCCGTGGTTGATCGCGTTGTTGAGGAAGAGGATCTTGGCCGGCTCGATGAAGACCGAGGTCAACGGCAACAGACCGTTGTTGACGAGGGTCTTGACGACGTTACCGGCGACGTCGGCGAAAGGCATGATGAGCTTCGGTCCGACGATGAAGAACCCGGCGCAGGCGAGGATCAGACCCCAGATGCCGGCGGAGAAGTTGTTGACGAGCATCTCGAAGCCGGGCTTGATCTTGCCGTCCCAGATCGAGTCGATCTTCTTCATCGTCCAGCCACCGAGCGGGCCCATAACCATGGCGCCCATGAACATCGGGATGCTGGTGCCGGAGATGACACCCATCGTCGCGATCGCGCCGACGACACCACCGCGGGTCTCGTAGACCATCTTGCCGCCGGTGTAGCCGATGAGGATCGGCAGCAAGTAGGTGATCATTGGGCCGACGATGCCCTTGCCGTCGAACTTGCCCCAGCCACCGATCTGGGCCACCCAGCTGTCATCAGCAAGGCCGCCCGAGCCGCCCATGTTGAGCCAGCCGGACTTGATGAACAGCGCGGTGATGAGGCCCCAGGCGATGAACGCGCCGATATTGGGCATGACCATGTTGGACAGGAATGTCCCGAACTTCTGGACGTGCACGCGCGCCGACGCGCGCTCGGTCGCGCGCCCCGAGTCGGGGGTGCGAGGCTGTGCCGCTGTGCTAGCCACGCGGGCTCCTTTCGCTGTGACCCACACCACTGTGGGATCTGTGTTTCCCTTTATATCCACCTGATCCCACTCTCGTCAAGGGGTTCTCTTGACTGATTCCACATGATCGGGCAAACTTGGATGTGGAAGTCCAAGCAAACGTGTGATGCACGGCATACTGAAGCCACCCAGACACAGAGGAGCTCTCGATGAAGGCACTGCGGTTCTACGCCCCCGGCGATGTCCGCTTGGAAGACGTCCCCGAGCCCACCTGTGGGCCCCGCGAGGTCAAGATCAAGGTCAAGAACTGCTCAACCTGTGGCACCGACGTCAAGATCCGCAACAACGGACACGTCAACATCACCCGCGTGACGACGATGGGCCACGAGGTGGCCGGCGAGGTCGTCGAGGTCGGGGCCGACGCCCGTGGCGGGTTCCAGGTCGGCGACCGGGTGCAGTGCATCGCGGCCGTGCCGTGCGGTGAGTGCTACGAGTGCATCAAAGGGTGGATGGAGGTCTGCCAGAACCAGACCTCGGTGGGCTACCAGTACGACGGCGGCTTCGCGGAGTACATGATCGTGCCCGAGCAGGTGCTCAACGTCGACGGGCTCAACCGGATCCCCGAGAACGTGGGCTACGACGAGGCCTCCGCCGCCGAGCCGTTCGCCTGCGCGATCAACGCCCAGGAGCAGCTCGGCATCGAGCAGGGCGACTTCGTCGTCGTCTTCGGCGCCGGCCCGATCGGCTGCATGCACATCCGCATCGCCCGCGGCGTGCACAACTGCGGCCAGGTCTGGCTCGTCGACGTCAACGCCGAGCGCCTGTCCATGTCGGCCGAGGCCGTGCAGCCCGACGGCACGATCAACGCCGCCGAGGAGGATGTCGTCGCGCGCGTCATGGAGCTGACCGGTGGCCGCGGCGCCGACGTCATCATCACCGCCACGCCGGCCAACATCACCCAGGAGCAGGCCATCTCGATGGCCGCCCGCAACGGCCGGATCTCGTTCTTCGGCGGGCTGCCCAAGAACGACCCGTTCATCAAGTGCGACTCCAACCTGGTGCACTACCGCCAGCTGCACATCCACGGCGCCAACGGCTCCTCGCCCGAGCACAACCGCAAGGCGCTGGAATACATCTCCACCGGCCAGGTGCCGGTCAAGGACCTCATCACCGCTCACGTCGACCTCAGCGACGTCATGCACGCGTTCGACCTGGTCGCCCGCGGCGAGGCGATCAAGGTTACTGTCGAGCCATGAGCATCGAGCCGACCATCCCCAGCCCAGAACGCCCCGGGCTGCGGGTGGTCGGTCCCGTGAAATATGCGGCGGAGCGCCAACGCCTCATCGTCGCCGAAGCTCGCGCGAACGGCCGGGTCGAGGTCACCGACCTCGCCCGCCGTTTCGACGTCACGGGCGAGACGATTCGCCGCGACCTTACCGTGTTGGAACGGCGCGGCCAGGTGCGGCGCGTCCACGGCGGCGCGCTCCCGGTCGACGTCGCGCCGGCGGCGACACGGCATACTCCCGGCCTGTCCCACGAGGGGTATGCCGTGCAGAAGCGCCGCATCGCGCGGCGGGCTCTGGAGGAATTGCCGGCCGGGGGGACCATCCTGCTGGACGGCGGGACGACCACCTGGGCGCTCGCGGATGCCCTACCCGACGGCGGCGGGCTGACCGTCGTGACGAACAACCTCGCGGTGGCCTCGACCGTGTTTGCCAAGGGCGGCTACGAGCTGTTCATGCTCGGCGGTCGGGTGCGCCGACCCGCTGGCGATGTCGTGGGGATGTGGGCGACCGAGGCGCTGGCAGATGTGTGTGTTGACGTGGCCTTCCTCGGGACCAATGGCTTCTCGGTCGACCGGGGGTTGACCACGCCGCACGAGAGCGAGTTGGTGGCCAAGCGGGCGTTCGTCGCGTGCGCGCCGCGGGTCGTGGTGTTGGCGGACTCGACCAAGGCAGGGGCGGTGACCTTCCACCGGTTCGCGAGCTTGGATGAGGTGGACCTGCTCATCACCGACAGTGACCTGCCCGAGTCGAGTGTCGGCGACTTCGACGCGTTGGGGCTTGAGGTCGTGCGGGCGTGACGGCTCGTGCGGGCTTGAGGTCGTGCGGGCGTGACGGCTCGTGCGGGCTTGAGGTTGCGCGCGCCTAGGCAGGCGAGCGCAGGATCGACGCCAGCTTCTTACCCCTGGCCAACTCGTCCACAAGCTTGTCGAGATAGCGGATCCGCTGCATGAGCGGGTCCTCGATCTGCTCGACGCGATAACCGCAGATCACGCCGGTGATGAGAGCGGCATACGGGGTGAAGGCCGGCGCCTGCGCGAAGAAGCCCTCCATCGTCACCTCGCGGTCGATCACATCGCGCAGGCCGGCACTGTCGTAGCCGGTGAGCCAGCCGATGACCTCATCGAGCTCGGCCTGGGTGCGGCCCTTGCGCTCGACCTTGGCGAGGTAGAGCGGATAGATGCTCGCGAAGCTCGTGGTGTAGATGCGGTGCCCAGCCATCTCGGTTCCTTTCGTCAGGCACTCGTGGCCACCCGATCGGGCCGGCCGCCCACGAGAAACCGGCGGCTGCTCACCACAACAGGTCGATCGAGTGCCGATGCGAGCCCACTCTAGGAAACCAACCCCACCGACACTCGCTGTCGCAGGACATCAGGCAGCCGTGGGCGGGTTGATCGCAGGAGCACCATGCGTCGAGGGCATGCGTGATCCGCCGATGACGCTGGGTGGTTGATCGGACGGCAGACCCGGCGACGGGTCGGATAGCGGGTCAGGTGGGGCCTCGGGTGGCGGTCCGAGTCGGTCACCCGGCGGCGAACCGAGTGGGTCACCCGGCGGCGAACCGAGCCGGTCATCCGGTGGCGGTCCGAGCCGGTCACCCGGTGGCGGTCCGAGTCGGTCACCCGGCGGCGAACCGAGTGGGTCATCCGGTGGCGGTCCGAGCCGGTCACCCGGTGGCGGACCGTGCGTGTCGACTGCACGGGCGGCCAGGGCGCGGTCGTAGGACCCGGGCACGCGATCCCACACGACGGACCTTCCCCGCACACTGGCCGTCAGCCGATCACGGTGGACAACGGTGTGGTGTCGACCGCACAACAGCGCAGCGTTGTCCAGAGCCGTGGTGCCACCGTCGATCCAATGCCGCACATGGTGTGCGTCGCACCAGTGCGCCGGCGTCTGGCAGCCGGGGAAGGTGCACGAGCGATCGCGCAACCACAGGGCCTTGAGCTGGCCCGGCATGAACAGCCGCTCGGTTCGGCCCAGGTCGAGCACCTCGCCAGCCGACCCCAGGACGACCGGCACGACGCCTGCCTCACAGGCGGCCTGGCGGACGGTCTCGGGTCCGAGCAGCATCCCGTCGGCACTCGATCCAACGACCCGACCCGCCCCCACCCGGTCACGCAGGTCTGCCCAGGACATCGTCACCATGAGCGTGGACTTGGTGCCAGCGGGCAGGCGGTCGCCGGCAGCGGTGGCCCGACGGCATACCTCGATCAGTGCCTGGCCGCGGCGCAGCCGGGCCGGGCGCACGTCGCGCGCACCGTCTGGATCGGGTTTCGGCGCGGACAGCGGCCCGATCGCGGCTTCCAGGACTGCCTTGCCTTCGGCGTCGAGGGTGAGGTGGTAGGTGAAGGCGCCGAGTTCGTCTCCGTATGCCGCCGACAGCGCCACCAGCCCGGCCGCCGCATCCTGCTCGGCTTGGAACTGCCCCGGGTGCCCGTGTTGGGCCAGCAGGCGCACGCGCAACTCGCGCACCGCCCGAGTGCCGTAGGCCGCCCCGACCGTCAGCATGGACTCCACCACCGTCGGCACGGCCTCGGGCACCAGACGCGGGCGCAACCGATCGATCTCGCGGATCACCGACACCGCCACCGGAATCGGCACCCGCCCCTCGCAGGCCGCAGCCGTCACCGGCGCGGTCGTCAACCGACCACCGGCTTCCACCACGGTCGCGACGTGGGCGCACCCGCCCGCCACGGCCAGCGATGGAGCGTGCTGCGCGATCCACGCGGTCAGCGACCCGGCTTGACTGGCCGACACTTCACCTCGGGTGACGGCCTCTCGAACGACCGCGACGCGGCCGGCCGCGGCCAAGGTGCACACCTCGTCGAGGGTCGTCAGCAACGCCGCGAGCTCACCGCCGGACGCCTGCCAGAGCGTCTCTACCAGCCCGACGAGGGCCACGCGTGCCGCCGCAAGCGACTCGGCTCGATCAGCCACGGAGGCACCGGCGCGGGCCGCTCCCAGTTCAGCATCGTCAGGACTCACCGCGCACCTCGCTTCCATGAAGACGCTTAACTGAAGGACAACTCCGTTCAGGTTCGATCATACGTTCTATTGCGAACTCCGTCAAGAGCACCAGAGACACGGGTATGCCGGTGGGTCGCCGCCGCGAGCATTGCTCGTCGTCGCGCCGGGGAGCGCCATCTCGTCCCGGCCCCGCAGGCAGTCAGGACGTCAGACGGTGGCGTCGGCCGAACCGGCGGGACCGCCGACCGAACCGGCCGAGTAGTCGACCGACGTGGCCGCGTAGTCAGCCATCGCCCTCGCGACCGCAGTCAACGCGTCAGCGAGCTGCCCCAGAGTTGTGGTGTTGTCGCGACCCCTTGGGCCGAAGAGGTATCGAACCACCGGCTCGTTGCCATGCTTGAGCGAGTCGCTCTTGGCCGACGCGTCCGCGACCACCCTCACCGGATTCCCGTCGAGAGTCAGCGCCCGCCCATCCGCTGGCCTATCCCCTGGCCCACCCTGCTGCTCACCCTGCTGGTTCCCCCGCTGCCCCGCGCCGCTCCCGAGTGTCCACAGGGTCAGCGAACCGTCGGCGATCCAGCTCGCGAGACTCGCGTGTACGGCGCTGAGGAAATCCTGCGGGATCACCGCCCGAGTGCGTGACGTCAAGGGCGCGACTCCCACCTGGAGCATCGGCTGGCTCGGCTGCAGGATGTCGGTGGCGTAGTCAAACACGTGGGCGATAAGGGTGAAGCCAGTTCGGTCACGACGCAGTTCCGGCCCCAGTCGCTGCCTGCTGAAGTGGCGCACTGCCAGGCTGAGGTCTGTTGCCGGATCCGCCAGCCGCTCGTCCACCTGATCGATGAGCCACTGCGAGGTCAGCCGGGTGCGGATCATGGTGGCGGCCTTGACGGTCTGTCCCCCCAGGGCGTCGCGCACCCACCGGTCGCCCGCGACCGGGTGATAGTCGGCAGCCGACAGGACGTGGTTGATCAAGGCACGCCAGTCGGTCGCGACACTGCTGACCCACGGGACGGTGCTCGACCGGAAGGCGTCGAGGAAGTGCTCGAAGGTCGCGTCGACCCAACGAGAGGTCCCGTCACTACCGCCGCCTCCCGCGCGCGCCTTCTCCTCCCGCGTGGCCGGCAGTGCGGCCAACGTCAAGAGAACCCAGACCTCCGGAGTGGGGAGACTCTTGCCCCGCCTACTGACCGCGTCTGAATACCTGCCGAGTTGGCCCGTTTGCAGCCCGTCGAGCGTCTTCGCCTCGATGACGGCGACCACGGTGCCCAACACCGCGACGACCAGGTCGACCTTGAGGTATTGGGTGGATACCGACAGCTCAGACGGAGCGATCTCGCCGCTGGCGACCTTGTCGATCAGAGCACCGGTAGCCCCCACTGCACTCAGCCAACGAGCTGTCGTGACCGGGTCGGCCTGCATGAGGTCGGCGGCCAGCCCAGTCCAGGTGTTCTCCCAGAAACTGCCCAGCAGGTGTTGCAGAGGGAGCTTGGGATGGGTCAGGTCGGATGTGGCCATGGGCGGGCTCCTCCTTTGCTGCGCGGCCTTCATCCTGGCAGGGACGGGTGTCAGCACCGGGAGCAGACAGGGCGGGTATGCCGTCGGGTGCGGTCGGTTGGTGCACGAGCCGGAGGGTTCACGGCATACCCGACCTTGCGGGAGCCGGGCGCACCCGCTGGACCTACCATCCCCCCATGAGCAAAGGCCCGGTCGCCCACGGACGTCGCCCGATGCAGGGGCGCGAGCCGGACGAGCAGCACCGCGTCTCGACGCCGCTGGAACTCATCTTCGACCTCACCTTCGTCGTGGCGATCTCGCTCTGCGGCTCGCAATTGGCCCAGGCGCTGGCGGCCGGCCACATCGGCGGGGGGATCCTCGGGTTCGCGTTCGGGATGTTCGGGATCCTCTGGGCGTGGATGGGCTACACCTGGTTCGCGTCGGCGTTCGACACCGACGACTGGGCCATGCGCATTGCCACCCTCGTGCAGATGGTGGGCGTGCTGGTGCTCGGCCTCGGGCAGGCGCCGCTGTTCGCGTCGATCGAGCAGGGGCGCTGGGACAACCGCGCGCTCATCGCCGGCTACGTCATCATGCGGGTCTCGATGATCTACCTCTGGCTGCGCGTGGCCAAGGACTCCCCGGAGTATGCCGTGCGCGGACACGCGTTCGCGAAGGGCATCGTCATCACCCAGCTCGTGTGGGTGGTCCTCGGCGTGCTCGACCTGCCGATGGTGCCCGCCTTGATCGGGAGCCTGTTCGGGTTAGCCCTGGAGTTCTACGGCGTCGTGTTGGTGCAGCGCCGCGCGGGCAACACGACCCCGTGGCACCCCCACCACATCAGCGAGCGCTACAGCCTGCTGGTCATCATCGCCCTCGGTGAGGTCATCCTCGGCACGACCACCGCGGTCGGAGCGATGGTGGAGCGCCAAGGGTGGACGGTCGACGCGGGAGTTGTCGCGGTCGCCGGCATCTCGCTGGCGGTGGGGATCTGGTGGTGCTACTTCGCCATCCCGTGGGGCGACCTGCTCGCGGCCTATCGCGCCAAGGGGATGGGCTTCGGCTACGGCCACATGCCGCTCTACGTCGTGCTTGCCGCCATCGGAGCCGGCCTGCACGTCGTCGCCTACTACGTAGAGGGCGAGGCGACCATCGGGGCGGTCGGCGCCATGCTCACCCTCGCCATCCCGGTCGGCTTGGCCGTGCTGGGGATCTTCACCTTCGCCAATTACCTTCTGCCGGGCGGAAACTCGTTCCACACCCGGCTGATGAGCATGGTGGGGGCGGCGTTGGTGGCGGCGGTCGCCCTGGCAGCACTGGGTGTGCCGATCGCCTGGTGTCTCGGGGTCGTCATGCTCTCGCCGTGGATGGCGGTCACGGCATACGAGGTCAAGGGGCATCGCTATCTGGCACTGCTGTTGGAGAAGTACGGCGTGACCTCCACCCACGCCTGAGCACTGGCACTGGAACTGGCGCTGGCGCGGATGCGACCCCGCGTCAGCGGTGCACGGGCTGCGTCAGGGCCGCGATCGGCACGGCCCATAGCCGCTCCCCGAGTGGATAGCTGTCTCGGCCGGAGTGAACCACGAGTCCCAGCAAGAACCGCTCGCCTTGTTGATCGCGCAGCCACTCCAACGTTCGCGCGTCGGCCGGGCCGGGATGCGTGCCGAGCTTGACCTCGATACCCACCAGCCCCGCCGCGGTCTCCACCACCGCGTCGACCTCGCGCTCTCCGGCGCTGGTGCGCAGGTGCAACAGGGCACCCCGCACAAGATCGACCTGCGGTCGCAGCTGCTGCATGACAAAGGACTCGAGGTAGCGCCCAGCCACGGAGTGATTCGCCCGGAGGTCGGAAACCGCGAGGTCCGACAGAGCCAGGGCCATCGCCGTGTCTGCGAGGAATCGCTTGGGATAGGCCGTCAGGCGGGCGAGGCGATTGCTGGAGAAGGCCGGGGTCGGCACGGAGAGATGGGCCCGCAACAGCAGGTCGTCGTAGTGCTTCCAGGTCACCTTGTTGATGTCGGCTGCCTCCCAAACCCGTTGATCGGGCACGGCCTGCCCGGTCAACGTGGCCAGGACCCGAAGCGTGCGCAGCACTCGTGACGCGTCGCGGCCCTCATCCCCACCGCGTTGAGCCACCACAGCCGCATACGCATCCAGGAAGAAGGTGGGATCTGGCAGCTGGCGCGCGGCGGGAAAACCCGGCTGAGCCAGCCAGTCGAGGTCGAACGCGGACGGCGCGCCCGCGGACGCCACCCATTCGTTTCCCGCCACGAGCGACTGAAGCAGGGTCGTCTCGCCGCCGCGCCCCGCCAGCTCCGCGCGGGTCATGGGACGCATGACGTAGCGGGCTCCCCGCCCGGTGAGTGGATAGGTCGGCCCGTATGCGGCGGGCTCGACGCTGCCGGTGAGGATGAAGCGGCCGGGCGCGGGGTCGTCGTCGACGATCCGCTTGATCGTCCAGAGCAGGTCGGTTCCCGCGAGCTGCCATTCGTCGACCAGAACCGGAGCCGGGAGCGCCCGCAGATACCCCTCGGCGTCAGCGCGAAGCTGGTCGAGGTCACGCGGAAGCATGATGACTGACCGGGCCAAGCGACGCGCTGACGTGGTCTTGCCGACCCCTCGCGGCCCGTCGAGGACCAGCACGGGCGCACCGGTCAACGCCGACTGAAGGGTCAGGTCGAGGTGGCGTGGCAGGTAGTCCACGGGGATGGCCATGCATTAAAGGCTACTCGCTATCCGCAAATGCAGCTATTGAGTAGCGGTTAATGCGGCTGTCGGCACTGCGCTAGGCGGAGCGTGCGTCCTGGCGCTCGTTCTGCCTAGCCAGGGGAGCCCCGCCAGCCGTCGAGAGGTGCGGAACACCGCGCCGGTATGCCGTGCAGCCGCCTTTGCGACGTGGCTCGCCGCGTGGGGGCGCGCCACTACGGTGGGTTGGTGAGCACCCCGCTGAACCTGGCGCGGGCGATGGGCGAGGACCTCGTCGCGTTGCGCCGCGATCTGCACCGGCACCCCGAGATCGGGCTGCACCTGCCGCGCACCCAGCAGCGGGTGCTCGATGCGCTGGCCGGGCTGGACCTGGAGATCACTCTCGGCGCTGGGCTCTCGTCGGTGGTCGCGGTGTTGCGGGGCCGTGCCGCCACCCCAGCGGGCGCCGAGCGGCCGGTGGTCCTCCTGCGCGGCGACATGGACGCCCTCCCGGTGCAGGAGGACCTCCCCCACGACTGGGTGTCGGCCACCCCCGGGGCGATGCACGCCTGCGGGCACGACCTGCACGTCGCCGCCCTCGTCGGCGCCGCGCGAATTCTGCACGAGCCGCGCGATGACCTCGCCGGCGACGTCGTCTTCATGTTCCAGCCCGCCGAGGAAGGACCCGGCGGGGCCGAACCCATGATCGCCGAGGGTGCCCTCGACGCGGCTGGGAGGCGAGCGGACACGGCATACGCGCTGCATGTCATCTCCAGTGAGCACCCGCGCGGGGTGTGGTGGGGGCGGCCGGGACCCGAGATGGCTGCGAGCGACGAGTTCACCATCGTCGTGCGCGGGCGGGGCGGGCACGGGTCGGCGCCGCATCGCACGCTCGACCCGGTGCCGGTGGCGTGCGAGATCGTGCTCGCGCTGCAGTCGACGGTCGCGCGTGGGCACTCGATCTGGGACCCGGTCGTAGTGACGGTCGGCACGCTGCACGCGGGCACGGCACCCAACATCATCAGCGACGACGCGACCATGACCGGCACGCTGCGGAGCTTTTCGGCGGCGGCGCGGACGCAACTCCACAACGAGGTCGTCAGGGTGGCCGAGCAGATCGCTGCCGCGCACGGGATGCGCGCCGAGGTGTCGCTGCATCTGGGCTACCCAGTGACGGTCAACAACCCGGCCGAGTTTGCCTTCGCCAAGGCGACCATCCTCGACCTGTTCGGCACCGAGAGGTGGGTGGACATGCCCGATCCCGAGGCCGGCGCGGAGGATTTCTCCTATGTGCTGCAGGAGGTGCCGGGGGCCTATGTCTTCCTCAGCGCCTGTGCCAGCGTCGACCCGCTGACCGCGGACGACAATCACTCGCCGCGCGCCGACTTCGACGACTCGGTGCTGCCCGACGCCGCGGCCCTGCTGGCCGAGTTGGCCCTGCGCCGCTGCCGCCTCACACGTTAGGGCGCCTGACGCCGGGCCTGCCACATCGTGTGTTCCCGGCTGAAGGCCGCCTCCGCGTCGTGAACACTCTGAGCCCAAGCGGCCTCGTCCGCCGGGCTGACCAGGCTGGCGCCGACCAGAGTCAGTTCGTGAGTAGTGACGGCATACGACTGCGCGAGGAAGGCGTACTTCTTGGCCTGCCCCCACGCGATCAGCCCTGCCGCCACCGCGGCGAGCACTCCGAGCACGTCCGGTGTGGCTTCGAGTTTGAAGCGCAGGAGGCCGGCCAGCACGGCCACTGCCTCGACCGCGATGGTGACGCCAGTCAGGATCATGCTGCGTTGGCGATTCCAGATCGCTTTCGAGTGATACCACGCGAGTTGGTCCTCGACCCGCAGCCGACGGTAGAGCTGTGCTCGCTGTGCCTGCGGTAGCGACCTGACCGCCGCCATGCCAGGGGTGACGGTCGGAGTGAGATGCGGTTCGGCTGGCGTGAGGTTGAGATCGGGCACCGTGGCCATCACGTCCGCCATGCGGGCTGCGAAGCGCTCTGTGGCGTCCGGTGTGCTCAATCGGTAGGCCTCGCCGCCCACGGCGTATTGCCACGAAGCTGACTTGATCGATTCGGCCGTCGCGCGCGCGTCGTACCAACGCGATTCGGCGCGTTCACCGGCGCGCGATACCTGCAGGAGCATGACCAGGAGAAAGGCCACCACGGACACAGCCGGTCCGAAACCGCCCGCCCATGACTCGGGGACGATTCCCGATGCGGCACCGAAGCAAAGGCTGGCCAGTTCGAGCTTCTTCAGCCGCAAGAAGAGCGCCTGGCTGGTGGCTGCGGCCGAGTCCGCGGCCTGCAACAGAGCGGGGAATTCCACGGTTGTCGGGGTCGTCAAAGCTGACATAGGGACCTGCTTCGTAAGAGAGCCTCGTCGCCGAAGGGTGCGGATGGCCGTGCGGGCCCGGCGCCGCACAGTCTGACACCGCCTCACCACTCCCGCGTGCCAAGCCCTGGCCTGGAGCTGACCGTCGACCTGGCCTGCACATTAGGCTGGGCTGGTGCTCGTCTCCTCGGCTGTGCTGACCCGCCGCCGCGGGAGCGATACATGACCCCGCATGTCGTCGACGGGGCCAACGGCGAGGACTACGTCTCGCTGCGCCGGCGGCCGATGTCGCGCGAGGAGCGGTTTGCCTTCGGGAAATCGTTGCGGCAGAGGGTGTCTCGCGCCGACCTCGCCATCCACACCACTGATCGCAGCCGCCCCGATCCGGTCGCCCTCATCCAGACCAGCCACCTCGGTCGGGTCACAAGCCTCATCCCGATCCGCGTCGCCCGGATGGTGGGGTCGCCCTATGGCTTCCTGCGCGGCAGCGCGGTGGTCATGGCCGACGACGTCGCCAACCTGCCCGCGACCGGGATCACGCCGGTCGTGGCGGGCGACGCTCACCTGGGCAATTTCGGCTTCTACGCTTCCCCCGAGGGCGAACTCGTCATCGACATCAACGATTTCGACGAGGCCCACCCCGGTGGTTGGGAGTGGGACCTGCGTCGGTTGGTCGCCTCCATCTGGGTGGCCGGCCGCGAGAACGGCGCCGGCGAGGACCGGTGCGCCGAGGCCGTGATCTCGTGCGTCACGGCATACCGGGATCAAGTCTGGAAACTCGCGCGGCAGCCGCTGCTGTCGCGCTCCTACGCGCGGCTGGACGCCGACCGGCTCAGCGCGACGACGTCGGACGTGCGGCTGCGCGAGGTGATCAAGCGCTCGGCCCGCAAGGCGCGCGCCCGCACCAGCGACCGCGCCCTGCCGCGATTCACTCGCGAGGACGGCCAGACCCGGCGCATCGTCGAGGAGCCGCCACTCATCACCCGCCTCGACGAGACCGAGTATGCCGTCGTGGCAGCGGGATTGGATGACTACCTCGCGACGCTGGCGCCGCACTGGCGACGGGTTCTCGGCGGCTACCACCTGGTCGACATCGCCCACAAGGTCGTCGGCGTCGGGAGTGTCGGGCTGCGGGCCTATGTCGCGCTGCTGGAGGGATCGAGCCCGTCGGATGTCGTCTTCCTGCAGCTCAAGCAGGCGCGACGGTCGGTGCTCGCCCCCTATGTGCACGGCGAGAAGGCCTGGCACGAGCATCAGGGGCACCGGGTCGTGGAGTACCAGCAGGCCCTGCAGACGGTCAGCGACCCGCTGCTCGGCTGGACCACGCTCGACGCCCGGCATTACTACGTGCGCCAGTTCCGCAACTCCAAGGGCACCGTCCCGCTGGACGCCATGGACGCCGCCGCGCTCATCGCCTACGCCGGGGTGGTCGGCAACTTGCTGGCCAAGGGCCACGCCCGCACCAGCGGCGCGTCGATGATCGCCGGCTATCTGGGGCGCTCGGATGCGGCCGCGCTGGCTCTGGTCGATTTCGCCCGCGGGTATGCCGACCAGACCGAAGCCGACCATGCGGCGTTGGTGGCGGCGGTGCGTCGTGGCGACCTGCCCTGCGACCCGGCGGCCCTGGAGGCGTCGGGGTCAGCTTTCCGTCCCGGCACGGGTTCCACTCCCTGACAAAGGGATTGGGTGCGCATTCCCTAGCGCGCGCCGAGATGGGGATGGGTATTCTTGCCGGCTGTGAAGTTCAGCCGAGATACCGATTCCGGATCTGCACTGGCTGAAGCACAACGACCCGATGAAACGCGTCCGCGCCTGTGGTTGCTGGACGGTCGGGAAGACTCGTCCGACGATCTTTGCGCGCGACTCGCGCAGCAGCTGGACGGCGCGGGCTTCCATGTCACACTGCAGCGCTCGTCAGCTGAGCCGGAGCCCGCGTGGATTCTCGCGCTCCTTCCACCTCGGGAGGGCCTGTCCGTCACCAGCCTGGAAGCTGCATATCAGGCATTTCCGGCCCGTTTCATTCCGATGGTGGTCGGGTCCACGCCGTCCCCCGTCTTCGGTCATCTCTCGCAGATCGTCACCCCCGCCGCAGACATGTCGCGCGCGGTGCAGCAGATCGCCCTGCTGACCCAGGCGTCGGGCGTCGAGCGCCTTGAGGTCGACGAGTGGGTCAACCGTGCTCGTGCCTGGAGCCGGGCGGGTCGACCCCGCCGTGCGCTGGAGCTGCACCGGGATCTCGGCGGCCTCACGTCTGCTCTGCGAACTGCCGGGCGCATCGGTCACTCGGCAGCGCCTGAACTCGCCGATTACCTACGCGAGTGCACGGCCGCAGCCCGTCGCAGGTCTCGCCGGTTCGCGATCACCAGCGCCGTGGCGGCGACCAGCCTGGTGGCCTTCTCCGGCCTCGCCCTCGGAGCGAGGACAAACCAGTCCGCAGCCGCCACGGCTGCCGACCTGCGCGCCGCCGAGAGTGCGAGCAGTAGGTTCGTCCGCCTGGCCGACGAAGCCCTGCGATCTGGCACCGACCCCGACCTTCCCTATCTCCTGGTCGGCGAAGCACTCCGGTCGAAAGCCACCGACCAGGCCATCACGATGGCCCGGCGAGTCCTGGACGCGATACCTGAACACGTATCCATCCCGCTGGGCGAGTCCGCGGCCCAGGTGGCGACATCCCTCGACGGATCGCGAATCGCTGTCACCCTTTCGACGGGCGCGGTTCAAGTGCGGGGGGCCGACGGCGCACTGCTGCAGAGCCTCGAGCCGACTGCAGATGGGAACGGTTCGCCCTCTAGAACGGTCCTTTCCCCGGATGGTACGCGGCTGGCCATCCTCGCCCATCGGACCCGTGTCTTTCGGGAGGGTGAACAGAGCCAGGATGTCGACCTGGGTGGCACCCCGCTCACCGGATGGTTCCGCGACGACGTGCTGATGGTCGTGACAACAACCGGGCTCACCACGGTGGACGGGGCGGGACAGGTGGAGACTGTCACCACTCTGCTTCCCAGCACGCTTGGCCCGGCCGTTGCCGCGGATGTGACGCCCGACGGCAAGACCGTCGCCGTGACCGACGGCACCCGCTTATGGGTGGGGCGGACCGACGGCTCGGCCACGGTGGTCGACAGCGCTCCGGGCGACATCGCGGGGGTCGTTCTCGACCATTCGGCGACCTGGATCGCACTCATCCACGGGACAGCCAAGAACGCTCTCCTCAGCCTGACCGGTTCGAAGCTCACGCCGTCGATCTCAGATCAGGCCAGCTACGCCAGGGGACCGGAGGGTGTCCTCGTGACGATCCGCCGAGATGGTCGCGCGTGTCTTTTCCAACCAGAAGTAGGTCATGAGTACTTCTGTCCGCCCGCCCATGTAGGAGCGCTCAAGACCTCGGCTCCCCTAGGCAGAGGGGGGATGGTCACGGCGGGCTCAGATGGCTTCCTGCGGTTGTGGCGTGGCATCCCTATTCCGAAGTCACCGAATGCGTTTGCCATCGCCCCTGACCGCATCCCCAACAAGGACTCGAGCACCGTGGCGTGGCGCCGGTCCCGGGTAGAAGTCGACCGCACAACCGGGACTGGCGCGGTGTTGGTTTACCCGGCCGGCACGGCGGTGACGTTCAGCACCGCAGATTTCACGAAGATCAGGTCGACCTTCCTCAAAATCCCCGCCGGCCAATACGGCATCGCGCTCTCGCCGGGAGGACACTTCATCGGTCAGGCGTGGCAAGAGGGCAGCACCCTCGCCCTCGACCTCGCCACCATGAAAGTCCGCTGGACGAGCACGGTTGCCCCGCCAGCCAGCGCCACCCTCGCGGTCGTCATCGACCGCGCCGGAAACAGCATCGTGGCTGCTTCCCCCCACGAGGCTCAGCAGTGGCTCTCGGACGGCACGACCCGCAAGGTCTCGCTTCGGGGTGACCCGGTTCAGGCGCTGATCGGACGCGAGGGGTCGGTGACGGCCGTAGACAAGGCCGGCGAGACCTACCGTCTGGGTCCTGACACCGGGAGTTCTTCGCTTGTCGCGTTCCCGAGTTGCTCGGGCGAAACAGCGGCGATGGATGTCGATGCGTCCGGACGGGGGTATCGGGTCCTGAGCAACGGTGCGCTCATCACCTGCAACAACACCAGCGCCACCCCCTTGACTCTGCTCCCCGAGTCCCTGCGGGCCTTCGCGGCCAAGGTGGATGACGACGGCCGACGGCTGGCGCTCTTCGGTCCGAGTGAGACTCTGGTCCTCGACACGAGCAGCGGCGAGCCGCTCCTGCACACCTTCGACCGATCGTGGGTGGGGCCGATCGACGATCTCACCTTCCTCGATGAGGAGAGGGTGCTCGCCGTCACTCACGCAGGAGTCCTCACCGTACGCACGCTCGCGTCCTCCTCGACGATCGCGGATCGGGTCTCTGCTGCTGTTCCGAGGGCTCCGACCGCCGACGAGATCCACGTGTTCGGACTGCCGGAAGGCTCCCGATGAGCGACTACTTCCTCTCCTACGGCCACGAAGACCGTGAGCGAGCAATCGGGATCCGTCAGCGGTTGGCTGCCGCCGGACAGGTCGTGTGGCTCGATGCGCCCGACGACGACTTCGAGGGGCCGGTTGGCGTCCCCGCTGGCTCCCGGCACCGGCCCACCATCGAGGCGGCGATTCGGGCCGCCCTGGCCTTCGTCGTTCTCGACAGCCAGGACTGGAGGGACTCGGACTACTGCCGTTGGGAACTTGAGGTCGCTCGCGACCTCGGAAAGGTGATCGCCGTCCTGTCCCCGACGGTCGCTGAGGGTCGGCCCGACACGACCTGGTTGGAGACGTCGTTGGCCGGACCGGAAGACCTCGTCATCCCCGCTCCTGACGACTGTGACGGACTCATTGCCCAAACCCTGGACGGGAGGCACGAGGCGCAGTCACACACCCGCCTGGTGGACTCGGAGACCACGACCCAAAGTCGACTGCGGGACATTCTCCGAGGGGTTCCACTCGTCGATGACGCCCAGGTCGTCCTGGGCATGGTCGGCGGAGTGGGTCGTCCTCATCCGCCGACTGCGGTGCGAGAACTCGCTGCGCATCTCATCCTGCGGGATCAGCGCCGCAGGGCTCTGCTGCGCCGATCGCTGAGCTCCATCATCGCGGCTCTGGTCATATTGGCTGCATCAGCAGGCGCGTTGGGGCTGGCAGCCGCCGCGCACCGCCAGGCAGCAGTGGCGTCAGCAGCGACCGCACGGTCGATGGAACTCGCGAATGATTCCCTGCTCCAGCCAAACCATGCCAGCTCAGGTCTACTGGCCGAAACGGCCTTGCGGGTTGACGACAACGCCAGCAGTCGTTCAGCCTCGGCGATGGCGCTGGCCGATGCACAGACCTTCACGCGCAGCGATGCGCCGAGTCGGCCCTACGTGAGCGGCGACGTCTCCAACGACGGCCGCTTGGCGGTGTTCAGCTACGGAACCGGCGCGTCGGTCTTCACTGGCTCCGGGGATTTCGTCGGGGAGGTGAACTTCAACAAAGACGTGGGCGCGTCGCCAATCGTCCTCGATGACATCGGCCAGATGGTTTCCCTCGGGCCGGGATCGCCCTCGCACCCGTTGGTCAGGATGTCTCTGCAGGACGGATACCTCCAACGGTCGTGGACGGACGAGGACTTCACCGCTCTCGCCAAGGGAACTGACGGCCGGATCTGGTGGGGCGCAGCCAGCGGGAAGGTCGGCTTCATCTCCGGGGACCAGGTGGTGACGGCTCTCACGACCGGAGGTCCGGTGACAGCCGTGGACGCCACCCTGACCGGGCTGGTCGTCGCGTCGAATCACACGACAGTGCACCGCTACGCCCTACCCCTATCCAGTGACCCGGCCCCCGAATGGACCCGAAACCTGGGGCAGACAGTCTTTCCGCCGACCCTGGACAGCGGGCCCGACGCCAAGACGAACTACTCGCGACCCCCAGCGGCGGACGCGACGAGCCCCGCCCCTGCAACCGGCAACCCGTCGGATCAGGCCATGGCTGACTATCGACGCCTGCAAGCAACCCCGCTGAATTTCGGGTTCCCTGATGTCCTGCGCACCTGCTCGACGACAGTGCACATACTGCTCAGCACGCGTCTTGCTCAGTTCCCCGCCGCTGTTCACACGGCGCTGGACGAAAGCACCGGGGCCGTCCTCATGCCAGCAGCTCGACAGTCACCGCTACGGGGACAGATGTGTCAAGCGGATGGCACCCTCCTCGGCGGGGCCTTCATGAGCAATCAGCTGGCGGTGGCGCCCGAGCGTCGGTGGACTCCCGTCGGGGTCATGGACGACGCCGACCGATTCACTCGCGGGACAGTGCTGGCCCCCAACGCGGCCGGCACGCGGGCCATGCTCGTACACGCCACCGGAGCGGTGGTCGTCATGGGTCCCGCCCCGGTGACCTCCCGAGAACTCAACGATTCGATCTACGTCACGCCCACCCCTGAGGGCTACCTCACCCAGGACGTCACGGGAGAGCTCTGGATGGTCCCCCTGGCCGCAGGATCCGCGCGACGCGTCGGGGTGCAGTTGCCGCGTGTCGGCATAGCGGCCCGCAGCGGGCCCACCTGCTCATTGGCATGGTCACGGCCGACTGTCTACTGCCTGTCCGGTCGGGGAGTCGTCCGTCAGTGGACCCTGAGCGGAACCCTGGCGGACATGCGCTTCTCGCAGGATGGCACCGTCGTCGACATCACTCAGACGGACGGCACGCTCTTCCAAGCGAGGCTCGACTCCGACGCGACGACGCGGGTGACGGTTCCCGGCCTGGACTCCCGTGAACGGGTGATCTCGGCCGCGAGCGCCGGCTCTCGCATCTTGGTAGCCACGAACACCGGCCGCCTCGTTGCCTTTGATCGGGGATCGTCGACGGTCGCCGCTCAGATCCTCGACGGTGGAACCACGCAAACTATCTCGGCCATCCATGGCCCGCAGCCCGGGTTTTTTGCGGTTGGCCGCGACGGCATGCTGCGCCGCCTCGGCCCCGAGCTCACGGTGGAGCGCACGGCATACGTGCGGGACTGTTTCGACACCCTTGAGACGTCATGGGATGGCGCCCAGGTCGTGGCAGCGGGCGCCACGGCCGTGGTCATCCTCGGGACGGCCGATCTCGTCCAAACGCAGAGCACGCCCAGCATGGTCCCGATGCGGACCTGGCCGCAGTTCGCACCTGACTCCCGCACACTGGTGAGCTTTTCCCCGTGGCTCGTGAGTGGCGACGGGGCCATGGTCGACTCGGCGCCGTACGTCAACGGCGGACCGCGCGGGGTCAAACCTGCGGTCCTCACCGACAACCAGGACCTCTGGCCGGCCGTGGTGACAGTCGTGCCAGTGTGCTCGACCTGTCGGCCCGCGTCAGTCCCCCGACAATCAGCCTCCGGCGAGCTGGGCACCCTCACGCTTGAGACGGCCTCGCACGCCGAGCAGACCCTCCCGAGCCTCGGGTCGAAACCGTCCGAACGTTGGACCGTCGCCCTCAACGATGCCGCGGATCCCCTGCTGCACGGCGCCAGCCCTTCGCAGGTCACGTCCATCCCGGGCGGTTTCCTTGTGGTCGCCACCATCGGGCAGACCCCCGGAGATGGCGGCACGCCGGTGCTGCTCAGTCAGGTCGTTCTCATCGACGCCGGCGACGGGCACACGCGGTGGCGCAGCGAGGTGCTACCTGGTTTCAGCACCTGTTGGGCCCATCCCAGCGAGACGTGGATCCTGTGTGGGAGCAGCACGAGCAAGGACAAGAGCACGGCCGTCTTGATCTCACAGGAGACCGGCGAGGTCCTCTCCCGTATGCCGTTGCGCGAGCCGGTCGTCGACGCGGTCGCCACCACGGGCGGCTTTCTCATCCTGGGCAGGACCACGTTCGGGGCTGGATCTGCCGTCACGGCATACGAGGTAACGGGACAGGGAGATGTGCGAGCGCGCGGAACCGCGCTCACTGAGTTCGTGTACGGCCCGACCCGGTGGCTTCAGGACCAAGGCGCCCTCAAGGTGGAGGGCGTGACGTCTGCCGACGGTCGCGCGCTGTCCTATGACATCGCCGCTGGATCGTTCGTCGTCGACGCCGAGCGCGGGGCGTGGGTGGCGTCCTACGGAACGATCCGCCGGGTCGCCGTGGATGTCGATGACAACGAGATCACCGTCGGCGACTCGGTGGGCCCGGCCATGGCCGATCTGCCCGGCTCGGCCGACGCCTGGGCCGAGTTCAACCTACCCAGTTCTATCGTCGCTACCGCCCTCATGGAGAGTGAGGTATCGACGATCAAGCGGATGTGGCGGATCGAGTCAGGCACGGCAGTCGAGATCCGACCTGGCTCGGGCATCTCGCCCATGGCCAGGTGCGGTGACCTCATCCTCACCTCAGAGCCCGAAGCGGCGGGGACCGACGATCCCTTGTCGAAGGTCGCCGTCAGGGCGTGGGATCTGAGCATGACCCGGGAGATCTGGCAGAGGTCCATGCCGTTATCGACGGTCGATCTCTGCGACGGCAGGCACGGCGTGATGTCGGGTATCGACGGGTCATTGATCGGCTTCGCCGTCTCGGATGGCACGGAGTTGTGGCGCTCTCCTGCTGATCAGTCGCTGCAAAACAACGGCATCTCCCTCGTGGGCGGATATCTCATCAAGGTCACCGGTGATGTCGGGTCCGGCTTCTCGTCCCATCTGTCACTGCTGTCTGCCACGACCTGACGATTCCTGCCCTGAGATCGGGGAGTCAGGCGAAGGCCCAGTAGACCGTCCGCACCCCAGACGGGCTCTGGGGTGCGGACGGTGGCTGGTGTGAACGTGGGGTCGGCGTCATGCGGCCCGACGTTAGGTCGCTCATCGGTGAAGGTCCAGCTCATTCTGGTGAAGCTGCTGAAGGTAACCTTTATCGCGTGCTGAGCTCGTTCCAACTCGAAGCGCTCCTGGCAGTGTGCGACGCCGGGTCGTTCGAGCGCGCTGCGGCGGCCCTGCACATCAGCCCATCGGCAGTCAGTCAGCGAATCGCGTCGCTGGAGCGGACCGTCGGTCTGGTGCTCGTGCACCGCTCCAAGCCGGTCATGGCAACGCCCACCGGCCAGGTGCTGCTGGGCCTGGCCCGGCGCACCGTGACCCTCCAGCAGGAGGCGCTTGCGAGTCTGGGCAGGTCATCCACCGATGCCCCGGTGGTCGCCATCGCGGTCAACACCGACTCGTTCGCCAGTTGGTTCGACCCGGTCATCGCCGCCGTGGGCGAGCTCGGCGGCATCCGACTGGACATCCGGCTGGCCGACGAACAGCGCTCCCTCGAGCTGCTCACCCGGGGTGAGGTGATGGCCGCCGTCTCCACCGACTCGCGCGCCGCGCCCGGCTGCGAGGTCGTGGCGCTAGGGCGGCTCCGGTACCTCCCGGTCATCTCCCCGACACTGGCCTCACGGCATACCGCCCCCGGGGACGGCTCGCTGGACTACCTCGGCCGCATCCCGGTCGTGCGTTACGACGCCGGCGACGATCTCGACACCCAGCTCCTCGCGTCACTGGGGGTGTCCAGCGAGGCGCCCGCCCATCACGTGCCGTCCAGCCAGGGCTATCTCACCGCCGTCGCGTCGGGGCTCGGGTGGGGGACGCTCTTCGAGGACGACTACCGACGGCTGAGCGACACCGGGGCGGGCGTCCTGCTGCACCCCACGGCATACGTCGAGGCGACGCTGTATTGGCACCGCTGGAAGCAGCGGGTCGCCGTGCTCGACACGGTGACCGACGTCGTGCGCGCTACCGCGGCGCGGCGACTGCGACCGCTTCGCCACGAGCGTGAATCTGCCCGAGCACCTCGGCCATGAGCTGCTGCACGGCCAGTGTGTCGGTCAGCGGCATGATCGGGCTCTCGGTCAGCCCCTGGGCGAGGCAGTCCCCGACGTGGATGACTTGGTGCTCATAGCCGCTGGCAAACTCTCGCGTCTCGACCAGTTCCTTGCCGCGCCACAGCGTGAAACTCGGCCCGCGATGGAAGCGCGGATGCACGTCGATCCAGCCCTCAGTGCCCGCGAGCATCATCCGCCCCGGCCCGTATGCCGTGAACCCTCCCGACAGCGTCGCCGACCGTCCGTCGGAGTAGCCCATGAGCACCCCGAACTCGCCCTCGACGCCGGACGGGAGGGTGCCGCCGACGGCATACACGGTGTCGGGGGTGCCGAGGACATGCTGGGCGAAGGAGATCGCATAGACCCCGAGGTCGAGCACCGCACCGCCGCCCAGCGCGGGGTCGAAGAGTCGGTCGGCCGGGTCGAAGGCGCGGAAGGCCGTGAGGTCACCCTGGACCATCCGCACCTGCCCGATCGCCCCGTCCGCGACGAGCTCGCGAATCGCGGCGACCCCGGGGACGAACCGAGTCCACATCGCCTCCATCGCGAAACCCTTTGCTGCGCGCGCGGATTCGATGATCTTCTGGGTGTCGGCGACGGTCGACGTGAAGGCCTTCTCGACGAGGATCGCCTTGCCGCCGGCGATTGCGGCCAGCGCGATGTCGAGATGCTGCGGGTGCGGCGTCGCGATGTAGACCGCGTCGACGTCCGGGTCGGCCGCCAGCGCGGCATACGAGCCATGCGCTTTCGGTATGCCGTGCGCCGCGGCGAACGCCTGGGCACGCGCCTGGTCGCGCGAGGCGACCGCGACGAGTTCGCCGTTGGTCACGCGGGCGAAGTCGGCCGCCATTGCCGCTGCCATCCGCCCCGGTCCCGCAATCGCCCATCGCACGCTTCCCATGGCTCCGATTCTGGCCCACATCGACGCACCGAGGCGGCAGGAGGCGGCGGGCACCAGTTCCGGCTGAGACCGTGGCAGCACTCGCCCTCGTGGCCAGTCGCCCCCTTCTGGCTAGGCCACGCGGCAAACCCGAGTGCCGCTACTCGCCAGCGTGGAAGCACGGAACGTGGAGCGGGCAGTCTCCGGCCGCGGTGTCTAGGAGCGGAGCCGGAAGTGGACGGTCTTCGGCCCGTGCGCGGGTCCGTTGCGGGTGATGTCCTGCTGGTATGCCGGGTCGTGCATCTTGCGGTGGTGGAAACCGCACAACGGGATGGCTTTGTCGAGGTCGGTGAGTCCGCCCTTCGACCACGGATCCTCGTGATGCAGCTCCGACCAGGCGTACGGTCGGTCGCAGTCTTGCGCGGCGCAGGTTTCGTAGATGGTCGCCAGGGCGGTGCGTTGGTGCTCGGTGAAGAACCGTTCCTGTCTACCGACATCGAGGACATGTCCGAGTCCACCCAACACGACCGGCAAGATCCCGGCGTTACAGGCGATCCGCCTCGCGGCACTCGCGGAGATCAACTGGCCGGTGTCGGTAGTCGCTGCCCC
>Ga0116181_1000666_pt1 | contig 31293 bp, 27 predicted proteins | sample AD_UKC075_MetaG_FD_89752 | JGI IMG/M metagenome (GOLD analysis project Ga0116181, IMG submission 89752) | Active sludge microbial communities of municipal wastewater-treating anaerobic digesters from USA - AD_UKC075_MetaG | ecosystem: Engineered > Bioreactor > Anaerobic > Digestate | place: USA... | reverse complement strand
TACTTGCCCAGGAACTCCATGTTGGCCATGGTGTAGTTCAGCGCCAGGCCCCAGGCAATGGTGGCCAGCGGCAGGTAGTGGCCCGACATGCGCAGCGTGATCGCGCCCAGCACCAGGGCCACGACCACGCTGAGTGCGATGCCGATGAACAGCGTCAGCCAGGGCGAGACACCCATCTTGGCGGCCAGGAAGGCGGCGGTGTAGGCACCCACGCCGACAAACGCCGCCTGGCCGAACGAGGTGAGCCCGGCCACGCCGGTCAGCAGCACCAGGCCCAGCGAGGCAATGCTGTACAGGCCGATCATGTTCAGCTGCGTGATCCAGAACGCCCGCAGCGGCAGCGCCGGGATCAGCAGCAGCATCACGGCAGCGAAGACGTAGAAGCCATAGCGGTGAAGCTTGGCCATGTCAGTGCTCCTCCGTGTGCGGGTCACGCAGCGACCGCCACAGCAGCACTGGCAGGATGGACGAGAACACGATCACTTCCTTGAATGCGCTGGCCCAGAACGAGCCGAAGCTCTCCAGCAGGCCGACCAGCATGGCGCCCAGCAGGGCCTGGGGATAACTCGACAGGCCGGCGAACACCGCGGCGACGAAGCCCTTCAGGCCGATGAGGAAGCCGCTGTCATAGAACACCGTGGTGGTGGGGCCGATCAGCAGGCCCGACAGCGCGCCGAAGAACGCCGCCATCGTGAAGGTCAGCGTGCCGGCGGAATCGGACGAAATGCCTTGCAGCCGCGCGCCCAGCCGATTGACGGCGGTGGCACGCAGCGCCTTGCCCTGCAGGCTGCGCTCGAAGAACAGCCACAGCGCGACGATCAGCGCGATGGAGGCCAGGAAGATGATCACCGTCTGGCCGCTGAAGGCCAGCGCGCCGACGGAAAAGCGCTCGTCCCAGAAGCTGGGGTTGCGGAAGCCCTCGGCACCGAAGAAGAACAGGCCCAGGCCGACCAGGGCGAAGTGCACGCCCACCGACACGATCAGCAGCACCAGCACGCTGGCATCGGCCAGCGACTGGTAGGCCAGGCGGTAGATCAGCGAGCCGAACGGCGTGACGAGCGCCAGCGTCAGCGCGGCCTGCACCAGCAGCGGCAGCTTCAGCGGCGCGGCCCAGATCGCGACCAGCGAGATCGCCACCGGATAGACCACGATGCCGGCGATGCGCCGCCCCAGCCGCGCCATGGGCTGGTGCGCCTTCAGGCCGTTGACCAGCTCGGACAGCGCCGCCGCCACCGCCATCACCAGCAGGAACCACACGGTGCCCGGCACCTTGCCCATCTGGAACATGGCCAGCGTCAGCGCGCCGAAGGCGACGAATTCGCCCTGCGGAATGAAGATGATCCGCGTGACCGCGAACACCAGCACCGTCGCCAGCGCCAGCAGCGCGTAGATGGCCCCATTGGTGGCACCGTCCAGCGCCAGGATGCCTGCGATCGAGAAGTCCATCACTGCCTTGTTCTTGTTCAACAGTCGTCGAACCGCGCCGCTGCAACCCAGCGATCGCCGTGGAACCGGCTCCGCCGGGCCACTGGCGATGCCCCCTTGAGGGGGCCGGCGAAGCCGGTAGGGGGTGGGCGTTCGCTCTGGGGAGCGCCGCAGGCGCTTCGGGGGGAGCCTTAGTTCGCCAGCGCCCAGTCGCCGTTCTTCACCACCAGCATCACACCGGTTTCCATGGTGTAGCCCCAGTGGTTGTCCTTGGTCCAGCTCATCACGCCGTGAGCGAACGGCGTCGGGCCCATGGTCTCGATGGCATCCTTCAGCGCGACGCGGAATTCCTTGGTGCCCGGCTTGGCCTTCTTCAGTGCCACCGGCAGCACCTTCTCCAGCACGATCTGCGCGTCGTAGGCATGGCCGGCGAACTGGTTCGCGCTGTTGTGGCCGTAGGCCTTCTCGTAGCGGGTGACGAAGTCCTTCGCCAGCTTCTTGCTGGGGTGGGTGTCGGGCAGGATGTCGCCGACCATCGCCGGGCCGGAGACGACGAACGAGCCTTCCACGTCCTTGCCGCCGACGCGCATCAGGTCCATCGTGGCCGCGGCATGGGTCTGGTAGATCTTGCCCTTGTAGCCGCGCTCGACGATGGCCTTGTGCGGCATCGCCGCGCCCGAGCCAGAGGCCACGACCAGCATCGCGTCGGGGTTGGCGGAGGTGAGCTTCAGCGCCTGGGCGGTGACGCTGGTGTCGGCGCGGGCGAAGCGCTCGGTGGCGACGATCTTCATGCCGTTCTTCTCGGCCTCGGCGGTGATCGCCTTCAACCACAGCTCGCCATAGGCGTCGGTGTAGCCCAGGAAGCCGATGGTCTTGACGCCCTGCTTCTTCATCAGGCCGACCATGGCGTGGGCCATCACGTCGTTGCCCTGCGGCAGGCGGAAGGTCCAGCCGTCCTTGCCGGGCGGCAGGCCCACCGGGCTGGCGGCCAGCTGCACCGTGCCGCTCTCGGCGGCCACGTCGGCCATCGGGCCGGCCACCGGCGTGGCGGCCGAGCCGATGATCAGGTCGACCTTGTCCTCGGTGACGAAGCGCTTGGCGTTCTGCACGCCCTTGGTCGGGTCGGTGGCATCGTCCAGCACGATCAGGTTGACCTTCTCGCCGGCGATGGTGGCCGGCCACAGCTTGAAGAAGTTGGCCATCGGGATGCCCAGGCCGGAGGCCGGGCCGGTCAGCGGCAGGCTGATGCCGATGGTCACGTCGGCCAGGGCCGGCAAGGTGGCGATCAGGGTGGCGGCGGCCACCAGGGTCTTGCGGAACAGCGTCATGGTGGAGGTCTCCTTCAGGGCTTCGGGTTGGCTCAAGTGCACAGGGCCTTGATGTCGTCGGGAACGGGAATCGCGCGGATGCGGTCGGGGTCGGCCGCATCGCGCATGCAGAAGGCACGCACCTCGGTGCCCTCGCAGATCAGGTCGTCGCCACGCTTGATCACATGGCGCTGGCGGAAGGTCTTGGCGGCCCAGGATTCGACGCTGGTGTGCACTTCGAGCGTCTGGCCATAGGTGGCGGCCTTGACGAACCTGGTGTGGATCTCCAGCAGCGGCGTGCCGATGATGCCGCGCGTCTTCACCAGCTCACGCCAGGGCGGCACGTCGCAGGCCATGAAGAAGGCCAGGCTGGCGGTGTCCATCCACTTGCTGAAGTTGGGAAAGAACACGATGCCGGCCGGGTCGCAGTCGCCGAAGGCGACCTCGACCCGGTGGATGTGCGTCTTGCTCATTGGTGCCCCTCGTCCGACGGGTACGTCGGCCGATCCCCCGAGGGGATGCGGGCCGGCTTGGGAGCGGCCCGACGCTCGGCCCGCTGGCTCATCGCGGCGCCATCCGCAGCGCGCCATCCAGGCGGATCACCTCGCCGTTGATGTGCCCGTTGCGCACGATCTCCAGCGCCATCGACGCGAACTCGCCCGGGTCGCCCAGGCGCTTGGGGAAGGGGATGCTCGCGGCCAGGCTCTGCTGCACCGGCTCAGGCAGTTGCTTGAGCAGCGGCGTGGCGAAGATGCCCGGGGCGATGGTGCACACACGCACCCCCCACTGCGCCAGGTCACGCGCCAGCGGCAGCGTCATGCCGACCACGCCGCCCTTGCTGGCGCTGTACGCCTCCTGGCCGACCTGGCCGTCGAAGGCGGCCACGCTGGCGGTGTTGACCATCACGCCGCGCTCGCCCGAGTTCAGCGCATCGGCCAGAGGCTCGGTGGTGGCGATGCGGGCAGCGGCCAGGCGGGCCACGTTGTAGGTGCCGATCAGGTTGATCTTCACCACGCGCTCGAAGTCTTCGAGCGGCGCGGGCGATCCGTCCTTGCCGATGATGCGCTTGGCGGTGCCGATGCCGGCGATGTTCATCACGATGCGCGGCACGCCGTGGGCAGCGGTGGCGGCATCCAGCGCGGCGGTGACCGATTCGCTGTTCGTCACGTCGCACACGCAGGCCAGGCCGCCGATGTCGGCCGCCACGCGCTGCGCGTTGGCGGCATTGACGTCGAGCACCGCCACCTTGGCGCCGGCCGCAGCCAGCGCACGTGCCACGGCCTCGCCCAGGCCCGAGCCACCGCCGGTGACGATGGCGCTTTGTCCTTGGATCTGCATGGTCGCTCCTCAGGCCTGGTTCGGCAGGATCAGGAAGGGATCGGCTTCGGTGCCTTCGTACAAGGCTTGCACCAGGGCGTCGCGGTGCTGCAGCACGGCGCGCTGGTTGATCGAGCCCTTGTCGGTGACTTCGCCCTTGTCGATGGACGGCGGCTCGGCCAGCACGTGCAGGCGGGCGACCCGGCTGGCGCTGCCGGTGGCGTCGCGCCACAGCACGTCCGCCAGGGCCTGGAAGCGCGCCCGCACCGCCGGGTGGTGCAGCACGTCGGGCAGGGGCGCGTCCTCGGCCGCGCCGGCCAGCTTGCGGCATTCATCGGCCCGCGGGAACAGCATGGCGCCGACGTCGTCGCGGTTCAGGCCGGTGATCACCGCGTCCTGCACCAACGGGTCGCCGGCGGCGATGATCTTGGCGCGCAGCGGGCCCACGCTGACGAAGGTGCCACTGGACAGCTTGAAGTCCTCGGCCGTGCGGCCGTCGAAGAACACGCCCTTCTGCAGGTCGTGCGGGTCGATCAGCCGGCCAGCGTCGCCGGTGCGGTAGAAGCCCTCGCTGTCGAAGGCGTCAGCCGTCTGCCCGGGCGCGCGCCAGTAGCCCGGCATCACGTTCGGGCCCTTGAAGCGGATCTCCAGCTTGCCGCCGGTGCTGGCGTCCTTCACCAGCTTGACCTCCACGCCCGGCACCGGCAGGCCGATGTGGCCCGACTTCGTGTCGGTGCCCACCGCGAACATGCAGGCCGGCGCGGTCTCGGTCATGCCCAGGCCGGTGACCATGCGCAGCCGCTCGCCCACCGCCGCCTCGCCGTGGGCGTCGAGCTTGTCCCACACCGCCTGGCTGAGGCCGGCGCCGGCGAACATGAAGGCCTTGCAGCGCTTGAACAGGCTGTCGCGCAGCACCGGGTCGGTGTCCATCGCGGTGGCGATTTCCTCGAAGCCCTTGGGCACGTTGAAGTACACCGTGGGCGCAATCTCGCGCAGGTTGGCCAGGGTCTGGGCAATGCCCTTGGGCGTGGGCTTGCCGTCGTCGATGTACAGCGTGCCGCCGTTGTAGAGCGTGATGCCGACGTTGTGGTTGCCGCCGAAGGTGTGGTTCCAGGGCAGCCAGTCGATCAGCACCGGCGGCTCCTCGGCCAGGAAGGCCATGCACTGGCGCACCTGCTGCTGGTTGGCGCAGATCATCCGGTGCGTGTTGACCACACCCTTCGGCGCCTTGGTGCTGCCCGAGGTGAAGAGGAACTTGGCGATGGTGTCGGGGCCGACCTGGGCATGCGCCGCCGCCAGCGATGCGCCCGGCGTCGCCGCCAGCAGCGCGTCGAAGCCCAGCACGCGGCGGCCGGCCAGCGGGCCGTCGGCAGCCGCTTCGGCCGCGCCTTCGGTGAACACCACCGGCACGTCGGCCGGCATCACCGTGGCGATGGCCTTGGCATAGCGCGCATCCGACGCGAACACCAGGCCCGGCGTCACCACGCCGGCGATGTGGCGCAGCTTGCCGTAGTCCTGCGAGATCAGCGAATAGGCCGACGAGATCGGCGCGAACGGCACGCCGGCCCACATCGCGCCCAGGGCGAGGGTCAGGTGCTCCAGGTCGTTGTCGCTGAGGATGGCTACCGGCCGCTCGACCGACAAGCCCATGTCCAGCAGCGCCTGGCCCACGGCCTGGGCACGCTGCAGCATCTGCGCGTAGCTGATGCGCACCCACTGGCCGTCGTGCCCGCGGCGGGCGACCAGGGTGCGGTCGGGTGCCTCGGCCGCCCATTGTTCCAGGCAGTCGGTCAGGCGGTCGGGAAACCAGCGCAGCGGCTCGGTCGAGCGCAGGATCAGCGTGCCGTCGGCGCGCTCCTCCATCGTGGCGCTGACACAGCCGCCCACCGTGGCGGCGCGGTACACCGGCGTGCTCATGACTTCACCACCTTCGCGGCCTTGCCTTCGAGGAAGGCGCGCAGCCGCGCCTGCGCCTCCGGCGTGTTGCTGGCGGCGGCGGCCATCAGAGATTCGGTGAACAGGCCCTCGCCGGGCGACTGCTCGACGATGCGCGGCAGCGCGTGCATCACGGCAAACGCCGTCATCGGCGCGTTGGCGGCCATCTTCTGCGCCAGCGCGATGCCCTTGGCCAGGCCCTCGCCGTTGCGCACGCGGTACTGCACCAGGCCGGCGCGGTCGCCGTCGTCGGCGTCGTAGACGCGGCCGGTCAGCATCATGTCGGTCATGCGCGCCACGCCCATCAGGCGCGGAATGCGCACCGAGCCGCCGCCGCCGACGAAGATGCCGCGCTGGCCCTCGGGCAGACCGAAGTAGGCCGAGTCCTCGGCCACGCGCAGCTGGCAGGACGCGGCGATCTCCAGCCCGCCGCCGACCACCGCGCCATGAAGCACCGCCACCACCGGCACGGTGCCGAACTGGATCGCGTCGAAGGCCGCATGCCACATGCGCGAGTGCAGGATCGCCGCCTTGGTGTCGCGCTCGACCAGCTCCGACAGGTCCAGTCCGGCGCAGAAGTGGTCGCCGGCCCCGCTGAGCACCACGGCCTTGGCGCTGTCAGGAATGTTGACGAAGGCGGTGTGCAACTGCTTGACCAGGCCGTCGCTGATGGCGTTGCGCTTGGCGGGGCGGTTCAGCTGGATGTGCAGCACCGGGCCGGCCTGGCTGATCGCCAGCAGGTCCAGCGTGGCCAGCAGGCCGGTTGCGGGAGCGAAGTCGGAACTCATCGTGGCGCCTGGGTGGAAAAGTGGCGCAAAGATAGTTCAATGACTTAACTTGATCACTAGGGCAAACCCGCACTATGGTGCATGTCTCCGGGTGCAAAATTCCTGCAATCAGCGGGTTTGCCCGCCAGATTGCTTTGCATGCTTAACCATCAAGGGCACTCCATGAAGACCGACGACCTGATCGCCATCGACATCCACACGCATGCCGAGGTGTCGTGCTGGAACCCGTTCGACAACTATGGCGAGGAGTACGACCGCGCGGCCGACAAGTACTTCGGCAGCAACCGCCGGCCCACCATCGAGGAGACGGTGGCCTACTACCGCGAGAAGAAGATCGGCCTGGTGATGTTCACCGTCGACAGCGAGAGCCAGCTCGGCCGGCGCCGCATCCCCAACGAGGAGATCTGCGAGGCGGCGCAGAAGAACAGCGACATGATGATGGCCTTCGCCAGCATCGACCCGCACAAAGGAATGATGGGGGCCCGGGAGGCACGCCGGCTGATCGAGAGCCACGGCGTCAAGGGCTTCAAGTTCCACCCCACGGTGCAGGGCTTCCTGCCCTACGACCGCATGGCCTGGCCGCTGTACGAGGTGATCGCCGAATACAAGCTGCCGGCGATCTTCCACAGCGGACATTCCGGCATCGGCAGCGGCATGCGCTGCGGCGGCGGCCTGCGGCTGCAGAACAGCAACCCGATGCTGCTGGAGGACGTGGCGATCGACTTCCCCGACATGCAGATCGTCATCGCCCACCCCAGCTGGCCCTGGCAGGACGAGGCGCTGAGCCTGGCGCTGCACAAGCCCAACGTGTGGATCGACCTGAGCGGCTGGAGCCCCAAGTACTTCCCGCAGCAGCTGGTGCAGTACGGCAACACCCTGCTGAAGGACCGCATGCTCTTCGGCAGCGACTACCCGCTGATCACGCCCGAGCGCTGGATGAAGGACTTCGCCGAGGCAGGCTACAAGGACAAGGTGATGCCGCTGATCCTGAAGGAGAACGCGATGCGGCTGCTGGGGCTGAAGCCGGCGGCGGCTGTCTGATCAACCATAGCTGGCGGCCATGCCCGCCCGCACGTCGTTCTGCACGCCGTAGGGCGGGATCGGGTAGCGCAGGCCGTTGGCCGACAGGCGCTTCAGGCCCTCCACCGCTTGGGCGAGCTGCGCCGGTTTCAGCGCCAGCAACAACTCGTCGTCGGGCACGCCGCCGTAGCGCCGCTCCGGGAAGCACGGCAGCGCCAGGCTGGGCTCGCCAGTGGCCAGCGCCCGGCCCCAGCTGTCGGCACAGGCTGACTCGCCCACCGCACCCCATTCCAGCTTCCTGTAGCCGGCCCACTGCAGACCGTTGATCAGCAGGATCATCTGCGCCGGGTTGGCGTAGACCAGGGCGATGGCCGGGTCGGGCAGGCGGCCGGCGGCCAACGGCGACACCGCCATCGCCTGCCAGCGGCCATGCGGCACGCAGGTCATCGCCCGCTGGTGGGCGGCCGCGTCGGCCTCGGTGGCGAACCACACGCCTGCAAAGTTCTTGCCGGCCTGGAACGTCGCATCCTGCGGCGCCAGCCCGAGGACGGCACCGCATTGCTGGCCGACCAGGTCGGCCATGGTGATGCCCACCGTAAAGCCCAGGCGTGCGGCCTGGCCGACGATCTGGTCGGTGGTGTGGATCGTGCCCTTGGGCCGGCGGATGCGCGGCACGGCCACCATGTCCTCCTCACGCTCGAACAACTGCATCGCGATCGGCGTGGTCTTCAGCCGCAGCAGGCGGAACAGGTCGTCAACCAGGGCGGCCAGGTCGAGTGCGGGCGCGGGGGTATCGTTCATCGTGGGGCCTGCGGGCGGCAGTGGAGGTGCGACGATGATGCATCGCCGCCCGGGTGCCGATAGCGCGCGGGCGACAGGCCGGGCGCAAGCACCCGCGCCAGGCAAGCGGCGTTGTCCTACAAGGTCGCAGGCCAGGCGCCGATGCCGGGGGCCGTGTCGGCTGCCTACAGTGGCTCGCACAGGCCGCACGCTGTCCAGCAGGGAAGGCGCGGCCATCCACCCATCAACTGGCGGACGACAGCCGCGCCGCGGCGGCAGACGATGCCCGGAACGCCCCAAACCCGAGGAGCCCGCGATGCCGATGCGACTGCGCCATCCGATGCACGACCTGCCGACGGCGTCGACTTCCCGCCCACCGCGCCGAGCCAGCAGGCCGTCACGCTGGACCGGTGCCGGCTATGCCGCAGTTCTGCTGGCCGCGCTGGCCAGCGCCTGGCTGCAGCCGGGCCGGGCGGAGGTGCCGGGCCTGGACGCCGGCCTGCTGGCGTTGGCCGACTGGGCCGGCGGCGGTCTGGCCGAAACGGCATCACCCGACCAGCCTTGAAGCCGCCAGCGGCCTCAGCCCGGCTTGAAGCCGCGGCGACCCGAACCTGGCATCGCGGCCGCCCAAAGAAAAACCCCGCCTGCGCTTTCGCACAGGCGGGGTCTTCATTTGGCGTCCCCTAGGGGATTCGAACCCCTGTAATCACCGTGAAAGGGTGGTGTCCTAGGCCTCTAGACGAAGGGGACTGAAACCTTCACATCGTTTGAACAGCGCCATCAACGCCACCCGGAGGTGTTGTTGGTGGAGGTAAGCGGGATCGAACCGCTGACCTCTTGCATGCCATGCAAGCGCTCTCCCAGCTGAGCTATACCCCCAATTTCTTGGTCGATCTGAAACTTGCGCTTCAGATCAATTGCTGTTCAAGCGAGTCCATGACTATAGCACAGCTTTCAAACGTGCTGCAAGCGCTTCAATGCGATTTCGCGGTCGAACAGCGCCACCACCGCGTCCACCGACGGCGTCTGCGCCCGGCCGCACAGCAGCAGGCGCAGCGGAATCGCCAGTTGCGGCATCTTCAGCTTGTGCTCGGCCAGCGTCTCCTTCAGCGCCTGGGCGATGCCGGCCTTGTCCCAGGCGCAGGCCGCCAGCCGGTCGCGCAACGCGACCAGGGCCGGGCGCACGGCGTCGGTGAGCTGCGCGGCCAGCTCGTCGGCCGGCGCGGCGACCGGCGCAACGTACATCTGCAGCCAGTCGGCCAGCTCGACGGTCGTGGTGCATCGGTCCTTGAACAGCGCGCACATGGCGGCCAGGCGGTCGGCTGCCGGCGCCGCCACGCCGCGGCGGGCGAACTGCTGCGCCACCAGGCCGGCCAGCCGGGCGTCATCGGCCTGCTTGATGTAGTGGGCGTTCACCCAGGCCAGCTTGGCCGCGTCCCACTGCGCCGGGCTCTTGCTGAGGTGGCTGCCGTCGAACCAGGCGACCATCTGCTGCAGGCTGAACAATTCCTCGTCGCCATGGCTCCAGCCCAGGCGGGCCAGGTAGTTCAGCATCGCCTCGGGCAGGTAGCCGCCCTCCTCGTAGGCCGTGACGCTGACCGCGCCGCGGCGCTTGGACAGCTTCTGGCCGTCCTCGCCCAAGATCACCGGGCAATGGCCGAACTGCGGCAGCGGCGCACCCAGCGCCTGGAAGATGTTGATCTGCCATGGCGTGTTGTTGATGTGCTCGTCGCCGCGGAAGACATGCGTGATGCCCATGTCCCAGTCGTCGACCACCACGGCGAAGTTGTAGGTCGGCACGCCGTCGGGGCGCAGGATGATCAGGTCGTCGATTTCGATGTTGCCGATGCTGATCGGGCCCTTGACCAGGTCGTTCCAGGTGACGGTGCCGTCGGGCGGGTTGGCAAAGCGCACCACCGGCTTCACCCCTTCAGGCACCGGCGGCAGCACCTTGCCGGGCGCCGGGCGCCAGCGGCCGTCGTAGCCGGTCTTCTCGCCACGGGCCTTTTGCGCCTCGCGCATGGCGTCCAGTTCTTCCGGCGAGCAATAGCACTTGTAGGCCGTGCCGGCCGCCAGCATCTGGTCGACCACCGCGTGGTAGCGGTCCAGCCGCTGCATCTGGTAGACCGGGCCTTCGTCGTAGTCCAGCCCCAGCCAGCGCATCGACGCCAGGATCTGGTCGACCGAGTCCTGCGTCGAGCGGGCGACGTCGGTGTCCTCGATGCGCAGCACGAACTGCCCGCCGTGGTGGCGGGCATAGGCCCAGGAATACAGCGCGGTGCGCGCCGTGCCCAGGTGCAGGAAGCCGGTGGGCGACGGCGCGATGCGGGTGCGCACGAGCGCGTGGGGGGTGGCAGTCATGCGGCGTGCTTCTTCCGGTTCAGCGCAGGGTCGACAGACCGCGCTGCAGGTCGTCGGTGATGTCGTCCACGTGCTCCAGGCCCACCGCCACGCGGATCAGCCCCTGGCCGATGCCCGCGGCCTGGCGCTGTGCCTCGGTGAGGCGACCATGCGAGCTGGTGGCCGGGTGGGTGATGATGGTCTTGGTGTCGCCCAGGTTGGTGGCGATGCTCAGCACGCGGGTGCTGTCGATCACGTGGAAGGCTGCGGCGCGGGCAGCCTCGGGGCCGTCCGCCTTCACGTCGAAGGACACCACCGCGCCACCCAGGCCGCCTTGCTGGCGCATGGCCAGGTCATGCTGCGGGTGCGAGGCCAGCGCCGGGTAGTACACGCGGCTGACCGCCGGATGCGCCTCCAGCCAGCGGGCCACCGCCAGCGCGCCCTCGCTCTGCGCCTTCATGCGCAGGGTCAGCGTCTCCATGCCCTTGAGCACCACCCAGGCGTTGAACGGCGCCAGCGTCATGCCCACAGTGCGCAGCGTGGGTGCGAACACGTCGGTGATCCACTTCTTCGGCCCGGCCAGGGCGCCGGCCATCACCCGGCCCTGGCCGTCCAGGTACTTGGTGGCGGCGTGCATCACCAGGTCGGCGCCCAGCGCCAGCGGCCGCTGCAACGCGGGTGAGCAGAAGGTGTTGTCCACCGTCAGCAGCGCGCCATGCGCATGGGCGATGTCCGCCAGCGCCGCGATGTCGCAGACCTCGGTGAGCGGGTTGGTCGGCGTCTCGGCGAAGAGCAGCTTCGTCGCCGGCTTCAGCGCGGCACGCCATTCGGCCAGGTCGGTCTGCGAGACGAACGTGGTCTCGACGCCGAACTTGGCGAACTCCTTGCCCAGCAGGCCGATGGTGGAGCCGAACACCGAGCGCGAACAGATCACATGGTCGCCCGCCTTCAGCAGGCCCATCACCAGCAGCAGGATCGCGCTCATGCCGGTGGACGTGGCGATCGCCGCCTCGGCGCCCTCCATCGCCGCCAGGCGCTGCTCGAAGCTGCGCGTGGTCGGGTTGCTGGTGCGGCCGTAGGTGAAGTCCTCGTTGTTCGCAAAGCGCCGGGCCGAGGTTTCGGAGTCGGGCTGGACGAACGCGGTGCTGAGGAACAGCGCCTCCGAGTTCTCGCCATGCTGGCTGGGCGCCATCGCCGTGCGCACGGCCAGGGTCTCGGGGCGCAGGCCGGCCGGCAGCTGGGCACGGGCGAGGCGCGCCGCTTCGGATGTTCGAACGTCGTTCATGTCTCGGCCCGGCTCTGCAGCGTCAGCCGCGTGCGGTCGGCGCCGTCCTCGTCGTCCTTGCGTGCGGCGGTGCGCTGCGCCTCGATGGCGGCGAAGTCGGCCACGCTGACGTCGCCGGTGATGTAGTGGCCGTCGAAGCAGCTGGCCTCGAAGCCGGCGATGGCCGGATTCAGCGCACCCACCACCCGCTTCATCGCGTCCACGTCCTGGTAGATCAGCGCGTCGGCACCGATGAACTGGCGGATCTCCTCCTGCGTGCGGTTGTGGGCGATCAGTTCCTCGGACGTGGGCATGTCGATGCCGTAGACATTGGGATAACGCACCGGCGGCGCGGCCGAGGCCATGTACACCTTGCGGGCGCCGGCCTCGCGCGCCATCTGCACGATCTCCTTGCTTGTGGTGCCGCGCACGATGCTGTCGTCGACCAGCAGCACGTTGCGGCCCTTGAACTCCATGCCGATGGCATTGAGCTTCTGGCGCACGCTCTTCTTGCGCACGCCCTGCCCCGGCATGATGAAGGTGCGGCCGACGTAGCGGTTCTTCACGAAGCCCTCGCGGTAGGGCTTGCCGATCTTCTGCGCCAGCTGCATCGCGCTGGGCCGGCTGCTCTCGGGGATGGGGATCACCACGTCGATCTCGCTGGGCGGCATCTGGTTGATCACCCGCTGCGCCAGCGTCTCGCCCAGGTTCAGCCGCGCCTGGTAGACCGAGATGCCGTCGATCACCGAGTCGGGCCGCGCCAGGTACACGTACTCGAACATGCAGGGGTGCAGCACCGGTGACTCGGCGCACTGCCGGGCATGCACCTGGCCGTCCAGCGTGATGAAGATGGCCTCGCCTGGCGCCACGTCGCGCACCGGCTGGTGGCCCGTGCCTTCCAGCGCCACCGTCTCGCTGGCCACCATCACCTCGGGGCCGTTGGCACCCTCGGCCACGCCGTAGACCAGCGGCCGGATGCCGTACGGGTCACGGAAGGCCAGCAGGCCATAACCCGCGATGAGCGCGATCACCGCATACGAGCCACGGATGCGCTTGTGCACCGCCCGCACGGCGCGGAAGATCAGGTCCGGCGTCAGCGGCACGTCGCGCCCGGCCAGTTCCATCTCGTGCGCCAGCACGTTGATCAGCACCTCGGTGTCGCTGCCGGTGTTGATGTGGCGACGGTCGATGTCGAACAGCTCCTGCTTCAGCGCATGGGCGTTGGTCAGGTTGCCGTTGTGCACCAGCACGATGCCGTAGGGCGCGTTGACGTAGAAGGGCTGCGCCTCTTCCTCGTTGAAGGCATTGCCGGCGGTGGGGTAGCGCACCTGGCCCAGGCCCACCGGGCCGGGCAGCGCCCGCATGTTGCGGGTGCGGAACACGTCCTTCACCATGCCGCGGGCCTTGTGCATGAAGCACTGCGTGCCCTGCATGGTGACGATGCCGGCGGCGTCCTGGCCGCGGTGCTGCAGCAGCAGCAAGGCGTCATAGATGAGCTGGTTGACCGGCGTTCGGGAGATCACGCCAACGATGCCGCACATGGTGGAGAGTCCTGGGGCTGAAGGATGGGAAAACTGCGGGCGGGGTGAAGCGGGGTCAGCTGGGGCCGGCGCGACGCCGGGCACGCCGGGCGGCGGTGGCGCTCATGCCGGCAGATGCCGCGCCACGTCGGCCGGCAGCACAGGCTTGATGTTCTGCAGCGCGCTGCGCAGCCAGGCCGCGCCATGGCTGTCCTGCCAGAGCTGCGATCGGGCCGCAGGCGTGAAGGCGATCACCGTGGTCAGGGCCAGCAGCAGCACGCCGCCGCGCGCCAGGCCGAAGGCTGCGCCCAGGCTGCGGTCGACCAGGGTCAGCGGCGTGGCGCGGATCAGCAGGCGCACCAGCCGGGCCAGCAGGCTCCAGCCAATCAGCGTGCCGAAGAAGGTGAGCGCGAAGCCCGCGCCGGCATTCAGCGCCGAGCCCGGCGCACCGATGGGCAGATGCGCGGCCACGGTCACCGCATACAGCTGCGCGACGACATAGGCCACCACCCAGCCCAGCAGCGACATCAGCTCGAACACCAGGCCGCGCCACAGGCCGACGAGCACGGACACCCCCAGCACCGCCAGCAGCGTCCAGTCGACCCAGCCCAGGGCTGCCGCTGCTGGCATGGCCGGCCTCGCCCGTCACAGCGCCAGGATCGCCGCCGGCAGGCCGCTGGCCTTGATGCGGGCGGCGGCCTTGTCGGCCTCGGCCTTGGTGGCGAAGGGGCCGATGCGCACCCGCGTGCGCTTGCCGCCGTCGGCCTCGACCACCTGGGTGTAGGTCTTGAAGCCCAGCTTCTCGACCTTGGCCCGCGCCTCCTTCAGCTTGGCCGGCTCGGTGTATGCGCCTACCTGCACCACCACGCGGGCGTTCGCCGCGCTGGCCGCAGCAGCAGGCTGGCCGTTCAGCAGGGCCTGGGCGCGGGCGGCGTCGGCATTTGGCCGGGCCGCCGATGCGGCGACCTTGGGCGCCGAAGCCGCCGGGCGCGGCGCGGATGCCGCAGGCTTGGTGGCCACGACCGCAGGCGATGGGGCGGGTGCGGGCGCAGGCATGACAGCGACCGGCGCGGATGCCGTCACCTCGCGGCCGGCATCGGCAGCACGCTCGGTGATTTCGGCCGGGCGGTTGGGCGCCGGCTTGGGCGCGGCCTCGGGCGCGGCAGGCACCTCGGCGTCAGGCACCACCACGGCCGCCGAAGCTGCCGACAGTGCCGGGCTGGCCGCAGGCGGCGCCAGCGGGGGTGCACCCTCCTTGCGCGGGATCTCGATCGGGATGTCCACCGGCACCGGGCGCGGCTGGGTCTCGAACAGCAGCGGGAAGCCGACCACGCCGATGCCCAGCAGCACGGCCGCGCCGATCAGGCGCCGGCGGGCGCGGGTGCGCGCCGCGGCCACGGCATCGGGCTCGGCGGGTGACGGCTCGGGCGGGACGTCGTCCTGGCCCGGCTGACGTGGATGGCGTTGGAAGAGGGACAGCAGACCCATGCGGGCAGTGCGGGCAATGTGGGTGATTGGCCGCAGCCGGTGCGGGCGACGGACGCTGCAGCCGCCGGGGCCGGCCCCCTGGGGCGACCGCGTCAGCCCAGATGCCGGGCCGCCAGACGGGGCAAGCCGTCTTTCAGCACACCGCCCACGGTGAAGAACGAACCGAAGACCACGATTCTATCAGCCGGGTCCGCCGCGGCCGCCGCGGCCTTCAACGCGGCGTCCGGCGTGGCGTGGGTGTGGATGGCCACCTGGCGCCCGGTGCTGGCGGCACGAACCAGGTCGGCCAGCTCATCGGCCGACGCGGCCCGCGGCGTGGGCAGGTTGGTCAGGTGCCAGTGGTCGACCAGGGGCACCAGGTGCGGCAGCAGGGTCGCCAGGTCCTTGTCGCGCATGGCGCCGAAGACCGCGTGCGTGGCCGGGTAGAAGCCCATCTGGTCGAGGTTCAGCGCCAGCGCCGCCACCGACTGCGGGTTGTGCGCCACGTCCAGCACCAGGGTCGGCTGGCCGGGCACGATCTGGAAGCGCCCGGGCAGCTCCACCGTCGCCAGTCCGGTGCGCACCGCCTGGGCGTTGACCGGCAGCCGGTCGCGCAGGGCCTCGAACACCGCCAGCACGCCCGAGGCGTTCAGCAGCTGGTTGGCGCCGCGCAGCGCCGGGTAGGCCAGGCCGTTGAAGCGGGTGCTGCGGCCGCGCCAGCCCCATTGCTGCTTGTCACCCTGGAAGTTGAAGTCGCGGCCCAGCTGGCGCAGGTCGGCGCCCAGCTCGTCGGCGCGGGCCTGCAGGCTGGCCGGTGGCTGCGGGTCGCTGACCACCACGGCCCGGCCCGGCCGCATGATGCCGGCCTTCTCGCGGCCGATGGCTTCGCGGTTGTCGCCCAGGAACTCGGTGTGGTCGAGCGCGATGCTGGTGATCAGGGCCACGTCGGCATCGACCGCGTTGACTGCGTCGAGCCGCCCGCCCATGCCCACTTCCAGGATCACCAGATCGACCGCCGCGGTCGACAGCGCCCGCATGATCACCAGGGTCGTGTACTCGAACCAGGTCAGCGTGATGCCAGCTCGCGCCGCTTCCACCGCCTGGAAGTGTTGCAGCAGCAGGGCGTCGTCGGCGAACTGGCCGTTGATGCGGCAACGCTCGTTGAAACGCACCAGGTGCGGCTTGATGTACAGGCCCACGCGGTAGCCGGCCTGCAGCGCAACAGCCTCCAGCATCGCGCAGGACGAGCCCTTGCCATTGGTGCCAGCCACCGCCACCACCGGCACGTCGAAGCGCAGGTCCAGCCGCTCGCACAGCAGCTTCACCCGCTCCAGCGTCATGTCGATGGTCTTGGGGTGCAACTGCTCGCAGTGGGCGAGCCATTGGTCCAGCGTGGTGGGCAGGGTCATCACGGCCTCGGAAATGAAAGCGGGCCCCGCGGGGCCCGGTCGGTGTGGTGACGGTGCGGCTTACGACACAGCGTCGGCGCTCTGCCGCTGCAGCATCGCCAGCATCGTCGCGATGGTCGGGCGCAGTTGCCGGCGGTCGACGATCTGGTCAATCGCGCCCTTGGTGATCAGGAATTCGGCGCGCTGGAAGCCCTCGGGCAGCTTCTCGCGCACGGTGTTCTCGATCACCCGCGGGCCGGCGAAGCCGACCAGCGCCTTGGGCTCGGCCAGCACCACATCGCCCACGAAGGCGAAGCTGGCCGACACGCCGCCCATGGTCGGGTCGGTCAGCACGCTGATGTAGGGCAGGCGCGCCTTGGCCAGGCGGCCCAGGGCGGCATTGGTCTTGGCCATCTGGAACAGGCTGAACAGACCCTCCTGCATGCGGGCGCCGCCGGTGGCGGTGAAGCAGACGAAGGGCACCTTCTGCTCCAGCGCCGCATGCACGCCGCGCACGAAGCGCTCGCCGACCACCGAGCCCATCGAGCCGCCCATGAAGTCGAATTCGAAGCAGGCGGCCACCAGGGGCACGCTCATCACTGCACCGCCGAAGACCACCAGCGCGTCGGTCTCGCCGGTGGTTTCCAGCGCGTCCTTCAGGCGCTCGGGGTACTTGCGGCTGTCCTTGAACTTCAGCGGGTCGACCGGCACCACCTCCTGGCCGATCTCCCAGCGCCCTTCGGCGTCGAGGAAGGCGTCCAGCCGGGCGCGGGCGCCGATGCGGTGGTGGTGGCCGCACTTCGGGCAGACGTTGACGTTCTGCGCCAGGTCGGCGTTGTAGAGCACCGTCTCGCAGGCGGGGCACTTCACCCACAGGCCTTCGGGCACCGAGCGGCGCTCGGTCGGGTCGGTCTGTTGGATCTTCGGGGGAAGCAGTTTTTCCAGCCAGCTCATCGGTTGCTCTCCAGCAGGTTCACTTCGTGTCCAGGGCGGCGCGGATCTCGGCCATGAACGCCTTCGCGGCCGCTTCGACCTCGCCAGGCGGCGATTCGTTCAGCAACTGCACCAGGCGCGAGCCGATCACCACCGCATCGGCCACCGCCGCCACGGCCTGCGCCGTCGCCGCGTCACGGATGCCGAAGCCTACCCCAACCGGCACCTTGACATGCTGGCGAATGCGTGGCAGCGCCTGCGCCACCGCGTCGGTGTCCAGGTGGCCGGCGCCGGTCACGCCCTTGAGCGACACGTAGTAGACATAGCCGCTGGCGACCTTGGCCACGTCCTGCATGCGCTGCTCGGTGCTGGTGGGCGCCAGCAGGAAGATCAGGTCCAGGCCCGCCGCACGCAGGTCGGCCGAGAACTGCACGCATTCCTCGGGTGGGTAGTCGACCACCAGCAGGCCGTCGACGCCGGCCTCGGCCGCGTCGGCGATGAAGCGGCCGGCACCGTGCTTCTGGTCGTAGCGCTCGACCGGATTGGCATAGCCCATCAGCACCACCGGCGTGCTGGTGTTGCGACGGCGGAAGCTGCGCACCGCGTCCAGCACCTGCACCAGGCCGATGCCGCGGGCCAGCGCCCGCTCGCCGGCCTGCTGGATCACCGGGCCGTCGGCCGACGGATCGGAGAACGGCACGCCCAGCTCGATGATGTCGGCACCGCCGTCGGCCAGGGCCTGCATGATGGCCGGCGTGCCATCGGCCGCCGGGTCACCCACGGTGACGTAGGGAATCAGCGCCTGTCGGCCCTGGGCCTTGAGTGCGGCCAGCACGCCTTCGATGCGGCTCATCGCTGCACCTGCACCGTCGACAGGCCGCTCTTGACCGTCTGCCCCTTGCAGCTGGGCCGGCAGAAGAACTCCGCGCCCGACAGGTCGGCCACGGTGCCGATGTCCTTGTCGCCGCGCCCGCTCAGGTTCACCAGCAGGTGCTGGTCGGGGCGCATCGTCGCGGCCAGCTTCATCGCGTGGGCGACCGCATGGCTGGACTCCAGCGCCGGGATGATGCCCTCGGTGCGGCACAGGCGGTGGAAGGCGGCCAGCGCCTCGTCGTCGGTGACGCCGACGTACTCGGCGCGGCCGATGTCGTGCAGGTAGGCGTGCTCGGGGCCGACGCCGGGGTAGTCCAGGCCGGCCGAGACCGAATGCGTCTCGGTGATCTGGCCGTTGCCGTCCTGCAGCAGGTAGGTGCGGTTGCCGTGCAGCACGCCGGGGCTGCCGGCGCTGATGCTGGCGGCGTGCTTGCCGCTGTCCAGGCCATGGCCGGCGGCTTCGACGCCGATCAGCCGCACGCCTTCATGCGGAATGTAGGGGTAGAAGATGCCCATCGCGTTGCTGCCACCGCCGACGCAGGCGATCACCGCATCGGGCTGCCGGCCGATCTGCGCCGGCATCTGGGTCAGGCACTCGTCGCCGATCACGCGCTGGAAGTCGCGCACCATCATCGGATAGGGGTGCGGGCCGGCCACGGTGCCGATGATGTAGAAGGTGTTCTCGACGTTCGTCACCCAGTCGCGCAGCGCCTCGTTCAGCGCGTCCTTCAGCGTCTTGCTGCCTGATTCCACCGGCACCACGCGGGCGCCCAGCAGGTGCATGCGGTAGACGTTGGGGCTCTGGCGCTTGACGTCCTCGCTGCCCATGTAGACCACGCATTCCATGCCGTAGCGGGCGCAGATGGTGGCGGTGGCCACGCCATGCTGGCCGGCGCCGGTCTCGGCGATCACGCGCGGCTTGCCCATGCGCCTGGCCGGCAGAGCCTGGCCGATGGTGTTGTTGACCTTGTGCGCGCCGGTGTGGTTCAGGTCCTCGCGCTTCAGGTGGATCTGTGCGCCGCCGATTTCGCGGCTCAGGCGCGCCGCGTGGTAGACCGGGCTGGGCCGGCCGACGAAGTGGGCCAGTTCGTGGCGGAATTCGGCGATGAACGCCGGGTCCTGGCTGTAGTGCGCATAGGCGGCCTTCAGCTCGTCGAGCGCGTGGGTCAGCGTTTCGGCGACGAAGCTGCCGCCGTAGGTGATGCCATTGACGGGCCCGAAATGCCCACGGGCATCGGGTTGTTGGTAGTCCAGCATGGTGGTCCTTCGAACCCGGCGACTCGCCGGGCGATCGGTGGTTCAGGTGTCTGCGTCTGCAATGCGGGCATCGGCCTCGCGCACCGCATCGCAGAACTGGCGCATCAGCGCCGCGTCCTTCAGGCCTCTGGCAAGCTCGACGCCGGAGGAGACGTCAACCGCCCAGGGCCGCACCCGCGTGATGCCATCGATCACGTTGGCAATGTGCAACCCACCAGACAAAACGACCGGACGGGGCACGCGGGCGGGAATGAGCGACCAATCGAATGCCTTTCCACCCCCACCGTAGCCCTCGACATGGGCGTCCAGCAGGATGCCGGCCGCATGGGGATGTGCAACCGCGAAGTCTAGCAAAGCGAAGCCCGGCGCCATGCGTGCGGCGCGCAGGTACGGCCGGCCAGAGGCTTGGTGGATGGCCTCGCACTGCGCGGGTGTCTCGTCGCCATGGAACTGCAGCAGCGCGTTCGGCACTGCGGCCTGCACCGCCTGCAGCAGCGTGGCATCGGCGTTGACCAGCAACACCACCGGCGTGACGAAGGGCGGCAGGCGCCGCGCCAGTTCGCCGGCACGTTCGACCGCGACCGCCCGCGGGCTCCTGGCGTACAGCACGAAGCCGATCGCGTCGGCGCCGGCGGCGACCGCGGCGTCGACATCGGCCTCGCGGGTCAGGCCGCAGATCTTGATGCGGGTGCGGGGGTGGAAGCTCATCGCGGTTCCGGTTCAGGGCAGCCAGTCCATCGCCGGCGTGTGCTCGGGCAGGCCCAGCGCGGCATCGTAGTACGGGCCGGCAAAGTACAGGCCGTCGGCGGAGAAGGTGGGCGCGGCGGCGTCGCGGTCGCGCGCGGCCAGCACCTCGGCCAGCCAGCCCGGCGCCGCCCGGCCGCTGCCCACGTGCAGCAGGCAGCCCATGATGTTGCGCACCATGTGGTGCAGGAAGGCCGAGCCGTCGAAGTCGAAGCGCCAGTAACTGGCCCGGCGATGGATGGTGATCGACCGCAGCGTCTTCACCGGGCTCTTCGCCTGGCATTCGGACGAGCGGAACGACGAGAAGTCGTGCTCGCCGAGCAGCAGCGCCGCCGCAGCACGCATCGCGTCGCCGTCCAGTGGGCGGAAGGTCCAGCCCACCGCGCCGGCCTCCAGCGCCGGGCGCAACGGCGATTCGAGCAGCAGGTAGCGGTAGCGCCGGCCACGGGCGTCGAAGCGGGCGTGGAAGCTGTCGGGGACCGGTTGCGCCCACTGCAGGCCGACGTCGGCCGGCAGGTGGCGGTTGGTGCCGCGCAGCCAGGAGAACGGCGGCCGCTCGACCGGGCTGTCCAGGTGCACCACCTGGTTGAAGGCATGCACGCCGGCGTCCGTCCTGCCTGCGCAGACCGTCGTCACCGGCTGGTCGACGAAGGCCGTCAGTGCCGCCTCCAGCACGTCCTGCACCGTCTGCCCGCCGGGCTGGCTTTGCCAGCCGCGGTAGGCGTTGCCGCGGTAGCTGACCCCGAGGGCCAGGCGCGGCATCAGTTCAGGGCATCCAGCATCGCCTGGGCGCGGGCGCGCAGCGCGCCGCCGGCCTTGGCGACCACCTCTTCCAGCAGGTCGCGGGCGCCTTCCATGTCGCCGATCTGGCGGAACTCCTCGGCCAGTTCCAGCTTGCGCGCCAGCGGATCGCCGCTCAGGTCGTCCAGGCCGTCGGCGATGGGCTCGGTGGCCGGCCCGGCATCGCCGCGGCGGAACGTGCGCATGTCGATCGTCGTGTCGCCGCCCAACGGGTCGCGCTGGGTGGTGTCGCCCAGGGTCGTGGTCGGGTCGTCCAGGTCCATGCGCAGCGATTCGAGGTCCAGGTCCGGCGCCACCAGGGGCGTGCGCGCGCGGGCCGGGGCGGCCGGCGCCGTGGGCTCGTCGTCGAAGTCCAGGCCGAGGTCGGTGGCATGCAGCGCACCCGGCGCCATCGGCCGGGTGGCCTCCATCGCCCGCGCCGCCTGGCCGCCATCGGGCAGGTCGAGGTTGAGGTCGAGGTCCAGGTCGCTGAACTGCGAATCGGGCGCGGCCATCGGCTGCGTGGCCGGCGACAGCACCGAGTGCGGCTGCGTGGTCGCGCCCAGCGGCTCGACCACCACGCGCTCGCCGTCCAGGATGATTTCCTCGGGATGGCCGCCCGGCTGGTAGAGCTGGTTGTCCGGGTCGATCTGCAGGCCCAGGGCCTGGGCCTGGGCCCAATCCGCACCCACGCCCTTGGTCAGTGCATACAGCTGGGTGGCCAGCAGCTCGAAGCCCTTGGTGTCACGGCGCTTGGCGTAGACCTCCAGCAGCTTGGTGCGCACCGCCAGCCGGTCGGGCGTGGCGCGCATCGCTTCCTTGAGGATTTCCTCGGCCTGCAGGTCGCGGCCGTAGGCCAGGTAGACATCGGCCTCGGCCACCGGATCGACATCGCCGATGGCGTCGAGCTGGCTCAGCGAGTAGCCCATCGAGCTGGCGTTGCTGTTGGTGCCGTCGCGGGTGTCCACGCGCTGGCCGCCGCTGGCACCGAAGAACGAGTCCGGTTGCATGCGGCTTTCGAGGAACGAGGTCTCGCTGGCCGTCTTGCGGCGCCCGCGCAGGCGCCAGAACGCGAAGCCGCCCAGCAGCACCGCCAGCGCCCCCACGCCGGGCAGCAGCAGCGGATTGCCGGTCAGGCTGTCGAGCAGGCTGGGACCTGCAGCCTCGGGCAGCGGCGCCGGCAGCGCCGGGGCAGGTGCGGCCGCCGTCCCGGTGGCCGCCGGCACGGCCGGCGCGGACGCCTGGGCCACGGCAGGCGCCGGGGCAGGCATCGGTGCCGACGCGACCGGCGCCACCACCGGCGCAACAACCGGCGCAGAAACTGCCGCGACCGGCGCTGGTGCCGGCGGCGTGGCGGCGGGTGCCGGCACGGCAGCCGGCGGTGCCTGCACCGCCGCCGCGCCCTGTTGCAGCTTCTTCAGCTCCTCGACGTTGCGCGTCAGCTCGGCCACGCGGGTGGCGCTGTCCTTCACGGCACCCGCATCGGGCGCCGACGCCTTGACCGCCGGGTCGCTCAGCTTGAGCTTGTCCGGCGAGGCGGCGGCCGACTGCTTGCGGTCGTCCACTGCCGTCTGCACCTTGCCCTGGGCGGCGCGGCTGGCCTCGGGCGCCTCGGACTGCGGTGCAGCCTGCGCCAGGCGGGCGCGGTAGGCGCCGAAATCCAGGCTCTGCGCGGTCAGCAGGCGCTTGGCGTCGCCGGCGGTGAGATCGCGCACCTCGTCGGCCGCCGGCACCGTCAGCACCGAGCCGGCCCGCAGCCGGTTGACATTGCTATCGATGAAGGCGTCGGGGTTGGCGCGGTACAGCCCGACCAGCATCTGGTCCAGCGACACGCCCTGGGCCGGATTGCGGCTGGCGACGCGGTACAGCGTGTCGCCCGGACGCACCTGGTAACGCCGGTTGCTGCTAGACGCAACGGCCGGCGGTGCTGGCGGCGCAGGCAGTGGCGGCGCCGCGTCGGCCGGACGCGGGGCCGGCCGCGGCTTGGGCGCGGCCGCCACCGGTGCGGGCGCGGGCGCCGTTGCCGCTGGCGCGGGCGCTGCGGCCACGGCCGGCGCAGGGGTGGGCGCCGGGGCGGGCCGCGGCGCCGGACGTGCCGGGGCCGTCGCGACAGCCGCCGGCGGCGCCGCCGGGGCAGGACTGATCACCGGTGCAGCCGGTGCGGCCGCCTGCACCGGCGGCGCAACGCGGTTGCCCGGCGGGTCGAACAGCAGGGTGAACTCGCGCACCATGCGGCCCGATGCCGAGTTCAGCTCGACGATGACCTCGATGAACGGCTCCTGCACCGCGCGGTCGCTGGTGACGCGGACATAGGGCCGGCCGTCGGCACGGCGGGCGATGCTGGCCTGCGCACCGGAGAGCACCGCGTTGTAGTCGACGCCCGCAGCGCGGTAGGCCTCGGGCGAGGCCAGGCGCACCTGCAGAGTGCCCGCCTCTTCAGCCGACAAGCTGGTGATGTCGATCTCGGCCCGCATTCCCTCGCCCAGGGCCGACTGCACGTTCAGGCGGCCCAGCCCGACAGCCTGGGCACCGATCGGCACAGCACCGAGGGCCGCAAGCGCGGCCAGGGCCAGCGCTGTGCGGCCGGCATGGAAGGGGCGGTTTTTCAAGGCTTCTCCACAACGGCACGGGTGCAGGCCGCAGGCGGCCCGCCAGACCTGTATGTTGCCATGCGACAACGCGGGCCGATCACCCGCGCCGCCCCAACGACGCCCGGCAGTCCGTCACCCTTCGACCAGGATGCGCAGCATGCGACGCAGCGGCTCGGCCGCGCCCCACAGCAGCTGGTCGCCGATGGTGAAGGCACCGAGGTACTCGGGGCCCATCGCCAGCTTGCGGATGCGGCCCACGGGGATCGTCATCGTGCCGGTGACGGCCACCGGCGTCAGGTCGCGGATCGTGGCCTCGCGGGTGTTGGGCACCACCTTCACCCAGGCGTTGTCGGCGGCGATCATGGCCTCGACGTCGGCCAATGGCACGTCCTTCTTCAGCTTGAAGGTCAGGGCCTGGCTGTGGCAGCGCATCGCGCCCACGCGCACGCAGAAGCCGTCGACCGGCACGGCCGGCGAGCCGAAGCCTTCGCCCTGGCCGAGGATCTTGTTGGTCTCGGCCATGCCCTTCCACTCTTCCTTGGAGACACCGTTGCCAAGGTCCTTGTCGATCCAGGGGATCAGCGAGCCGCCCAGCGGCACGCCGAAGTTGGCGGTCTGCTCGGCCGTCAGGCCGCGCTGGGTGGCGATGACCTGGCGGTCGATCTCGAGGATGGCGCTCTTGGGATCGTCGAGCAGGGCCTTGACCGACGCGTTCAGCGTGCCGTACTGCGTCAGCAGCTCGCGCATGTGCTGGGCACCGCCGCCGCTGGCAGCCTGGTAGGTCTGGGTGCTCATCCACTCGACGAGACCGGCCTTGTACAGCGCGCCCACGCCCATCAGCATGCAGCTGACGGTGCAGTTGCCGCCGACCCAGTTGCGCCCGCCCTTGGCCAGCGCGTCCTTGATCACCGGCATGTTCACCGGGTCCAGGATGATCACCGCGTCGCTGTTCATGCGCAGCGTGCTGGCGGCGTCGATCCAGTGGCCGTTCCAGCCGGCGGCGCGCAGCTTGGGGAAGACCTCGGTGGTGTAGTCGCCGCCTTGGGCAGTGATGACGATGTCGCAGCGCTTGAGCGCGTCGATGTCGTATGCGCTCTTCAGCGTGGTCTCGTTCTTCGCCATCGCCGGGGCGCGGCCACCGGCGTCCGAGGTCGAGAAAAAGACGGGCTCGATGAGCGCGAAGTCACCCTCGGCCTGCATGCGGTCCATCAACACCGAGCCGACCATGCCGCGCCAGCCGACCAATCCTACGAGTGCCATTTGATTTGCCTTTCCATCACAACCCGGTCCCCTGAATCGCCTCGGCTCGCATCGCCGGGGTCCAGGTGGGTTGGGGCGAAACGATCCGAGAGCTTCAGCTCTTGGTCATGGTTTTGCCGGTGATCGCAGCGACGACGGCGTCGCCCATGGCGACGGTGCCCACCTTCGTCGTGCCCTCGGACCAGATGTCGCCGGTGCGCAGACCGGCGGACAGCACCGCCTTCACCGCGGATTCGATCCGGTCGGCGGCTTCGGTCTGGTTGAGGGTGTAGCGGAGCATCATGGCAGCGGACAGAATTGTAGCCAGCGGGTTTGCACGATCCTGACCGGCGATGTCGGGCGCGCTGCCGTGGCTGGGCTCGTACAGGCCCTTGTTGGCCTTGTCCAGCGACGCGCTGGGCAGCATGCCGATCGAGCCGGTCAGCATCGCCGCCTCGTCACTCAGGATGTCGCCGAACATGTTGCCGGTGACCACCACGTCGAAGGCCTTGGGCGCCTTGACCAGCTGCATCGCGGCGTTGTCCACGTACATGTGCTCCAGCGCCACGTCGGGGTACTGGGCATGGACCTCGGTGACCACGTCCTTCCAGAACTGGAAGGTTTCCAGCACGTTGGCCTTGTCGACGCTGGTCACCTTCTTGTTGCGCCGGCGCGCGGCCTGGAAGGCGACATGGGCGATGCGCTCGATCTCGGGCTTGCTGTAGCGCATCGTGTCGAAGGCTTCTTCCGCACCGGGGAAGTGGCCGTCGATGGCGGTGCGCCGGCCGCGCGGCTGGCCGAAGTAGATGTCGCCGGTCAGCTCGCGGATGATCAGGATGTCCAGGCCGGCCACCAGCTCGGGCTTCAGGCTCGACGCATGCGTCAGCTGCTCGTAGCAGATGGCCGGGCGGAAGTTGGCGAACAGGCCCAGGTGCTTGCGCAACCCCAGGATGGCCTGCTCGGGCCGGAACTGGCGCTCCAGCTTGTCGTACTTCCAGTCGCCCACGGCGCCGAACAGCACGGCGTCGGCGGCCTTGGCCAGGTTCAGCGTGCTCTCGGGCAGCGGGTGGCCGTGGGCCTCGTAGGCGGCGCCGCCGACCAGGGCGGTCTCGGTCTCGAACTTCAAATCGAGCACGTCCAGCACCTTGACGGCCTGGGCCATGATCTCGGTGCCAATGCCGTCGCCGGGCAGGATTGCAATCTTCATGGTGGTTCTCGGGTTCAGAGTTCTTGATGCGCCAGCCAGGGCATCCTGGCGATGCGTTCGGCTTCAAACGCCTTGATCTTGTCGGCGTGGCGTAAGGTCAGGCCGATGTCGTCGAAGCCGTTGACCAGGCAGTACTTGCGGAAGGCCTGCACCTCGAACGGGATCTCGCTGCCGTCGGGCTTGACCACCACCTGGTGCGGCAGGTCCACCGTCAGCTGGTAGCCGATGAAGCCGTTGACCTCGTCGAACAGGCGCGACACCACGTCCTCGGGCAGCACGATGGGCAGCAGGCCGTTCTTGAAGCAGTTGTTGAAGAAGATGTCGGCGTAGCTGGGCGCAATGATGGCGCGGAAGCCGAACTGGTCCAGTGCCCAGGGCGCGTGCTCGCGGCTGGAACCGCAGCCGAAGTTCTTGCGCGCCAGCAGCACGCTGGCGCCCTGGTAGCGCGCCTGGTTCAGCACGAAGTCGGGGTTGGGCTTGCGGGTGGATGGGTCCTGACCGGGCTCGCCCTTGTCCAGGTAGCGCCACTCGTCGAACAGGTTGGGGCCGAAGCCCGAGCGGGCGATCGACTTCAGGAACTGCTTCGGGATGATCGCGTCGGTGTCGACGTTGGCCCGGTCCATCGGGGCGACCAGGCCCTTGTGCACGGTGAATGCTTGCATGGTGTGTCCTTATTTCTTCGCGGCGTTCTCGATCGCGCCGCCGGCTTTCTGGATGTCCTGGCCCATGCCCTTGATGGTGTTGCAGGCGGACAGGCCCAGAACGAGGGCGATGGCGGCGAGCGCAGTGATCAGGCGGGACATGGCGGTTTCCTTCAGGCGATGCGGCGGATGTCGACGAAGTGGCCGTTCAGCGCGGCGGCGGCGGCCATGGCCGGGCTGACCAGGTGGGTGCGCCCGCCGTTGCCCTGGCGGCCCTCGAAGTTGCGGTTGCTGGTGCTGGCGCAGCGCTCGCCCGGCTCCAGCCGGTCGGCGTTCATCGCCAGGCACATGCTGCAGCCCGGCTCGCGCCATTCGAAGCCGGCGGCCTTGAACACCTCGTGCAGGCCCTCGGCCTCGGCCTGCGCCTTCACCAGGCCGCTGCCGGGGACCACCATCGCCAGCTTGACGTTGCTGGCGACGCGCCCGCCGATGCGCCGCACCACCGCGGCGGCCTCGCGCATGTCCTCGATGCGGCTGTTGGTGCAGCTGCCGATGAAGACCTTGTCGATGCGGATGTCGGCGATGGGCTTGTTGGGCTCCAGGCCCATGTAGACCAGGGCGCGCTCGATCGCGCCACGCTTGACGTCGTCACGCTCCTTGTCAGGGTCGGGCACGCGGTCGTCGATGGACAGCACCATCTCGGGGCTGGTGCCCCAGGTGACCTGGGGCTTGATCTGGCCGGCATCCAGCTCGACCACGGCGTCGAAGTGCGCCCCCTCGTCGCTGCGCAGCGTGCGCCACTGCGCCGCGGCATGCTCGAAGGCCACGCCCTTGGGCGCAAACGGCCGGCCCTTGACGTAGTTGATCGTGGTCTCGTCGACCGCCACCAGACCGGCGCGAGCGCCGGCCTCGATGGCCATGTTGCACACCGTCATGCGGCCTTCCATGCTCAGTGCGCGGATGGCGCTGCCGCCGAACTCGATGGTGTAGCCGGTGCCGCCGGCCGTGCCGATCTTGCCGATGATCGCCAGCACGATGTCCTTGGCGGTCAGGCCCTTGGCGAGCTGGCCGTCCACCTTCACCAGCATGTTCTTCGCCTTCTTCGCCAGCAGGGTCTGCGTGGCCAGCACGTGCTCGACCTCGCTGGTGCCGATGCCGTGCGCCAGCGCGCCGAAGGCGCCGTGGGTGCTGGTGTGGCTGTCACCGCAGACGACGGTCATGCCCGGCAGCGTGGCGCCCTGCTCGGGGCCGATCACGTGCACGATGCCCTGGCGCTTGTCCAGGAACGGGAAGTAGGCCGCCGCACCGAAAGCGGCGATGTTGGCGTCCAGCGTCACCACCTGCTGCTTGCTGGTGGGGTCGGTGATGCCGTCGTAGCCGCGCTCCCAGCCGGTGGTGGGCGTGTTGTGGTCGGCGGTGGCGACGATGGAGCTGACGCGCCAGACCTTGCGGTTGGCCAGGCGCAGGCCCTCGAAGGCCTGCGGGCTGGTGACTTCATGCACCAGGTGGCGGTCGATGTAGAGGGTGGCGGTGCCGTCGTCCTCAGTGTGGACGACATGGTCGTCCCAGAGCTTGTCGTAGAGCGTGCGTGCAGTCATGGCGTCCTCTTTCGGGGGGGAGATTGTCGCGGTGTCGCGGCGGTTTGGGCAGCCGGCGCGGTGTCGGGCGTGGTGTCGGCCGGGCAGAGCGCCTCGACGAAGCGCTGCACCACCGCCGGCTGCGCCTCCAGGTCGCGCACGGCCAGCAGGTACGGGCGGCGCGCCCAGTCGGCCTGCAGCGCCAGCGGCTGCACGGCAAAGATGCGGGCAAAGCGCTGGGCGGCGACGGCCGGCAGCACCGCCACGCCCAGGCCGGCTTCCACCAGTTGGGCGATGGCGTCGAAGCCGCGCACCTGCAGGCGCACGTTCAGCGTGCGGCCCAGGGCCTGGGCGCGCTCGCGCATCTGCTCCTGCAAGGTGGCGCCCAGGTGCAGGCCGACGATGTCGAAGTCCAGCAGCGCGTCGAACGGGACCGCTTCGCGCCGCGCCAGCGCGTGGTCGCGCGGCACCAGCACCGCCAGTTCGCCGTCGCGGTAGTGGCGGCAGCGCAGCCGGGCCTCGTGCTGCGGCGGCACGAAGATGCCGACATCGGCGCGCCCCTCGGCCACCGCGGCCTGCACCTCGGCGTTGGTCAGGTCTTCCAGGCTGATGCGGATGCCCGGGTGGGCCTGGCTGAAGGCCGCCAGGTCGGCCGGCAGGCATTCGGTGATGGCGCCGGCACTGGCGGCGATGCGCAGGTGGCCCTTGATGCCGCGCGAGAACTCGACCACCTCGCTCTCCAGCGCATGCAGGCTGGCGTTCAGGCTGCGGATGTGGCGCACCAGGGCGCGGCCGGCCTCGGTGGGCTCGACGCCCCGGGCGCGGCGCTCGAACAGCGCCACGCCGAGGCGGGCTTCGAGGTCGGACAGGCGCTTGCTGGCCGCGGCCAGCGCCAGGTGCTCCTGCTCGGCGCCGCGGGTGATGCTGCGGGTGTCGGCGATGGCGAGCACGAGGTTCAGCGTGGTCAGGTCGAAGCGCATGGCCGCTGCGGCGGGGGTGGGTGGGCGCCGGCCGGCACTGCCGCCGTCTCACACCGGTGAGCGTGGGCAGGGGCAGCGGGGTCGGCCCGGTGGGGCCTGAGCCGGCTGGCGCCAGCCCGGATGATGCGCGAAGGCTGAAGATCGGCTTCTCGGAAGATGTGAACCGAGCCTTCGCCAGCCGCGAAGTCTACTGCGCCGGTCGGCCGCGCTCGCCTCCTACACTGCCCGCCACCATGCCCGACTTGTTCGACGACACCGCGTCCGCCCCGCCTGCCCGGCCCCATCGACCCGGTCAGCCCGACCTGCCGCAGGACGCCCTGACGGTGTTCGACGCGCTGTGCTTCCTGCAGGGGCCGATGAACATCACCCGGCTGGCCGAGTTCCTGCACGACCACCAGACCGCCCGCGGCACGCATTTCCACGGGCCCGAACTGCGCCGGCTGCTGGGCGAGCTGCAGACCGCCGGCATGGCCACCACCCTGCCCCAGGGGCCGTGGATGGCGCCGCCGGCGCTGGCCTGGCCGCGGTTCCGGCAGATCCTGCAGGACGCCCCGGCCCGCAGCCGCTGGTGGGCCAGCTGGCGGCGGCTGTACCGCTTCGACCACCACTGGCACCTGGAGATCTTCGGCGCCGAGCAGATGGTGGGCGCGATCCGCGTGGTGGTGCTGGCCGGCGGCACGCCGGAAGCCTTCGAGCGGCTGTGCCAGCTCAGCCGCCAGACTTCGCCCGAGCACCCGGGCCTGCTGGTCGCGGCGCTGCTGCAGCCCTTCGACAGCGCGCTGTGGGACGCCATGGACCCGGAGCTGCAGCTGCGCCTGCTCGACGGCCTGCTGCGCATGCTGCCGGGTGACGCCGAGCGCGTGACCGCGCCGCTGTGGGACTGGCTGCTGGCCCGCGCCACGCCCGATGCCGGCGTGCTGCACGACGCGCACCGCCAGCGCCTGGCCCTGCGCCTGCTGCTGGCGGGCCGGCGCGACGAGACCCTGCGCGTGCTGCGCGGCCTGGACACGGCCGAGGCGCAGGCCCTGCGCGCCGCGGCGGACATTGCCGCCGGCCACCATGCCAACGGCGCCCGCGCCTTCGAGCTGGCCTGGAAGGAGGCGTCGCTGGAAACCGGCCGGCGCAAGCTGCTGTTCAGCGAGGTGACCAGCTGGTTCTATGCGCTGGCGCTGATCGCGCAGCCCGACCCCGCGGCCTGGACGAAAGCGCGCAAGTTCTGCGCCGGCGAGGCCGGCAAGCGCGACGCCGACGCCTACACCTGGTGGGGCGTGTGGCAGGAGGCGATCGACCAGCGCCTGGGCGACGCGCCGCGCAACGCCCGCCGGCTGCTGCTGAACGGCCCCGTCGGCCACCGCCTGCATGGCCTGGCGCAGCTCACCCACTGGCTGCTGGGCGCCTGGCTGGGCCACCGGCCGCCCGATGGGCCGGCCTTCGAGGCCGACGCGCGCAGCATCACCAAAGCCTATGACGATGCTGGCCTGCCCTGGCTGGCGATGCTGGTGCGGCGCAGCGCCGCCCTGCTGCTGGACCGCCCGCCGCTGCCGGACGACGCGGCCCAGCCCTTTCCCGTCCGCGCGCCCACCGACCGCTGGCGCGAGGCGCTGAACGCCATCGTCGCGCTGGGCGCGGTGGGCGGCGCTGCGGCGGCCGCGTCACCCGACGCACCGGCCGACCGGCTGATCTGGACCGTGCTGGCCGATGCGCAGGGCCGCGTGCGCCGCATCGAGCCACTGGAGCAGAAGGCCGGCGCGCGTGGCCTGGGCAAGCCCAAGCCGGCGTCGCTGGCGGCCTTGGCCAAGCGCACCGACCTGCCGGCCCACGACGCCGCCGTGTTGCGTGCGGTGAAGAAGCTGCCCTACGGCGGCCGGCTGACGCTGGACAAGACGCAGGCGGTGCAGGCCCTGGTGCGCCACCCCAACG
>Ga0116181_1000648_pt1 | contig 31798 bp, 26 predicted proteins | sample AD_UKC075_MetaG_FD_89752 | JGI IMG/M metagenome (GOLD analysis project Ga0116181, IMG submission 89752) | Active sludge microbial communities of municipal wastewater-treating anaerobic digesters from USA - AD_UKC075_MetaG | ecosystem: Engineered > Bioreactor > Anaerobic > Digestate | place: USA... | reverse complement strand
GGGCACGAAGCGGGCTTAGTTCGTCATCTTTGGCCAGGCTTCGGAATGGCCGTCAGCACAACTACGGAATACATAATACATATTTGTTAGGATGGCCAGAATGGCCGTTTTTATGGGCCACTCACTCACTCACCTAAACAACTATGTGAAAAAGGGCTGATTAAACCCATCGTTATTGGAGAGCACCACGATGGGGGTATCACGCAGGGTGGGATCAAACAGCTTCTCGCAGCTCGCGTAAAAGTTATTGCAGTCCACCAGGGCGAAGTCCGTCATCTCAAGCACCGATCCGCTTGAACTTGCCTACCACGACCCCCCAGATCACCAGTTCCGCACCCTCCTGAAGCTCGATAGGGGGATAGGCCGGATTCTCAGCCACCAGCGCCACTCGACCACCGCGGCGATGGAGCCGCTTGACCAGCCGTTCACCGTTCAGGAAAGCCACAACGACGTGCCCATGCACGGGTGAGATGCTGCGATCCACCACCAGGATGTCCCCGTCGAAGATCTCCGCGCCCTGCATCGAGTCCCCCTGAACCGAAAAAAAGAAGGTCGATACCGGGTTGCGCACCAGGTACTCGTTGATGTCCAGGCGCCGATCTGCGTAGTCCTCGGCAGGGGAGGGGAAGCCCGCGGAGATGGGCGTAAGCCCCAGCGGCCAGGTCTGTTTGAGGGCATCCAGGAAGGGAAACCAGTGCTCCGGGAAGTCCTCGGGCGTTGGTAAGGCTGCGGTGATCATGGGAGTGCTTATGGCCAAAACACGGATACTATAAAAATATACACTATCTCGACCATTGTCTAACGTTAGCTACGCTCTGCTCATGTGCGCCAACTACCGTCCATCGTCCTGTGAAGCGCTGGCTGCGTTTCCGTTGCCATCGCCCGATTTCAGCTATGGCGAGGCTTATCCGGGCTCCATCGTTCCCGTCGTCACCAACTTCGCTCCCCGGATGTGGGTTCCTGCATGCTTCGGTCTGATTCCATCCTGGGCCAAGGATGCCAAGATCGCGCGAAGCACCTACAACGCTTGATCCGAGACGGCGGGAGAGAAGCTCTCTTTGCGTAGCGCCTAGAAACGTAGGAAGCTGCGCATCAGCCCCTCAGACGCCGTCTATGAGCCTTGCTACGAAACGGGGAGGGCGGTGCGCTGGCGGATAGAGCGGGGCGACGGCAAGCCCGTGGGGATCGCGGGCTAAGCGGGTATCTCGTGAAGTAGAGTGCTGCGGACGGTTCCTGCGAGCGCACGATGGCAGACTTCTTCTCCCGTGGCGCCTATCTTGAGCTGCAACTGAGAGGGATGCCCGCAACTAGCTCACTGAGCAAGCCGGTACACGGTTGGAGTGCATCTGGCGTCTTGTTTTCATTATCAACAGGCGAGAGCAGACGCCGCTGAAAACGCCCCAGCCCTCGGCAGACCTTGATCAAAAGCACTGTATGGTAAAAACGCGCAGCGACATCATGCGGGCCGTGCCCAGACAAGATACTGGGCCGGAGATGATCGTTAGACGGCTGTTGCATCAGCTCGGGTTGCGATTTCGCCTGCATCGGAAAGATCTGCCTGGCACACCCGATGTTGTTCTCCCCAAATATCGGACGGCGCTGTTCGTACATGGTTGCTTTTGGCATCGGCATCCAGAGTGCCGATTCAGTACCATCCCCAAAACGAACACGACATTCTGGGAAGCGAAGTTCGCGGCGAACGTTGAGAGGGATGCGCGTAAGACTCGGGAGCTAGAGACCTTGGGTTGGCATGTCCTCGTGGTCTGGAGTTGCGAGACACATGACTTGGACCGATTGGTGGCCAAGCTCAAGGGTGAATTCCGCGCTATCCATACCGATGTACGTGAAGCTTCAGGCTCTCACCAATCACCTCGCCCAGTCTGACTGGCACAGCGTTACCGATCATCCGTCCGATCGGCCTGAATTCGATTCGGCTGTCAGGAGGAGAAAAGCGGTAGTCTCTCGGAAATGATTGGAGAATCGCCGCTTCTCGCAAAGAAATGGCACGATTCTGCTCGGGATGGCCGAACCTACCGTTGCCGAACCCGTAGCACAACGTGGTCATGGTCGGGGCAGGTTCGTCCCACGCCATCCGGCCATACACGCTGGGGTAGGTGTTCCCACTCGACTTGCGATGGCATGCCGCACGGAGCTGTTCAGGCCACTCTCTCCAACTGCCTCCTGGTCTGGAGTGCCGGATTCGGGCCATGTTCGTTTCACTGAGCGATGCTGAGCGATGCAAAGGGTCGTTGGGGCAAACTTGGCCTGCCTCGATACGCGGGAGTCCGGCAATCGCTTCAGCGACGGTAACGGGCTTACCTTGGTGCGTCGGGGGAATCAACTCGATCAGGCCAAGACGTGACGCCAACAAAACATGCCTGCGCCGTTGCTGTGGCAGACCATAGTCGATACAAGCCACCGGATTCGCCCAAATCGCATATCCTGCGCTTTTCAACTCTTCGACGAAGTCGCGGTACACGTCATGTCGGGTGACGTCCGGCACGTTTTCCATCGTCACCAACTCGGGGCGGACCTCGGAGATCAGTCGGGCAAACTGATAAAGCAAGGGCCACTTGCGGTCGTCGCGGGTGTCACGGCCTTGGTTGTATGTCGAGAACGGCTGACATGGGGCACAGCCTGCCAGCAACTTGACTGCGTGATTGGAATACCACTGCGTCAGCTGACTACCGCTTACGCGAGCGACATCTGCAGCGACGAAAGAGGCGCCGATGTTGTACTCGAAAGCGTACCTGCAAGCCTCCTCAAGATCGTAGCCCGCACGCACCCGAACGCCCGCTCTCTTGAGCCCAGCGCTCAAACCTCCCGCCCCGCAGAAAAGATCTACCGCCTCAATCATCGTCACCTCTTTGTTCGCATTTTACCTGTCACTGCGCTCAAGATCGAGGAGGTTGCGAACTTTCGCCTGTGTTGTCTTTATGCAAATCTGATCAAGGTAGAATCGAGCTCGAACCCGAGAGAACGGCGGAGCACGATACAGCTCTTGAGAAACATGCCAATGTTTCTCCGTCCAAGCCGAGGCCAGCATGGCCTTGGAATGCTCTCAAGAAAGAACACATCAAACATGCAGACAACGGACAAATTTGCAACTTCGAAGGCTGCCTTCACACTAAGCTCGCCAGAACCAGGGCAACTGGTCGAAGTTCGCCGGCGGCAGTGGGTCGTAGCCGAAGTCGCTGCTTCCCAACTCTCTGGAGGCGTTCGTGTCGAGCATTGCGTGACGCTATCCTCCATCGACGAAGATGGCCTCGGCGAAGAGTTGGAGGTGATCTGGGAGATCGAGCCCGGTGCGCAAGTCATCGAACGTGCTGGTCTGCCCTTGATCACCGGCCAGGATGACTCCGACACGCTCGAAGCGTTTCTCGATGCAGTGCGCTGGGGGGCCGCCACCAATGCCGACCGAGGCTTCCTGCAGGCGCCATTCCGAAGCGGCGTCAGCATCGAGGACTTCCAGCTCGACCCACTGGTACGTGCCATCGACATGGCCCGCGTCAATCTGCTCATCGCCGACGATGTCGGCTTGGGCAAGACCATCGAGGCAGGTCTCGTCATCCAGGAGATGTTGCTGCGGCACCGTGCCCGCACCGTCCTGATCGTCTGTCCCGCATCGCTGCAAGAGAAGTGGCGCGTCGAGATGCTGGAAAAATTCGGCCTCGAATTCCGAGTCGTCGACACGGTCTACATCAAGCAGCTACGCCGAGAACGCGGCATCCATGTCAACCCGTGGACGTCGCATCCGCGCTTGATTGCCTCCATGGACTGGGTCAAGAGCGGCGAAGGACTGCGCGCCATGCGCGATGTCTTGCCCGCGCATACTAGCTATCCACGCAAATTCGACATGCTGGTCGTCGATGAAGCACACAACATCGCCCCCGCTGCCGGTGCGAACTACGCGCTGGAGAGTCAACGCACACGCTTCATCCGTTCCATCAGCCCGCACTTCCAGCATCGCCTATTTCTGACGGCCACCCCACACAACGGCTACACGGAATCCTTCACATCGCTGCTCGAATTGCTCGACGACCAGCGTTTCGCTCGGAACATCCTGCCGGATGAAAAGCAGTTGAGTCAGGTGATGATCCGTCGCCTCAAGAGCGATCTGGTCGATGCGGAAGGCAAGCCGCTCTATGCGCAGCGCAAGCTGCAAGCGTTGCTGGCTTCGTACTCCGCACAAGAGCGCGCCATTCACCAGAAGCTGAACGACTACTGCGCGAGCCGCGAGCAGGATGCCGAAAAGGTCGGCAATGCGTTCGGTACGTCGTTCGTCAACCAGCTGCTCAAGAAACGGCTCTTCTCCTCTCCCGCCGCGTTCGCATCCACGCTCGAGAAGCACGTTGCCAGTCTGGCCAATGGCAGCCAACGCAAAGACAAGGATGCGATGGCCGACCGCATTTTGCGCAAAGTCATCCTGCGGGTCGAAGAAGATTACGCCAACGATCAGGAAGTCGAAAACGCCCAGTCCGAGGCCGTCGAAGAAGCCTCACGTCGTGCGCAACCGGTGACGGCAGAACAGCAGAAATTGCTGAACGAGTTGCGGTCGTGGGCGCAGACGGCCAAGAATCAGGTCGATGCCAAAGCCCAAGCCGTCCTCGACTGGCTCACCACCAATCTCAAGACTGACGGTCTGTGGAATGATCGTCGGGTCATCTTGTTCACCGAATACCGCACTACGCACCAGTGGATGCATGAGATCTTGGCCAGCCACGGTTTCGGTGGTGATCGGCTGGCTATTCTCCATGGCGGCATGGCGCAGGACGAACGCGAAAAGGTCAAAGCGGCCTTCCAAACTTCGCCCAAGGATTCAGCGGTGCGCATCCTGCTGGCCACCGATGCCGCATCCGAAGGTATCGACTTACAGAACCACTGTAATTGCCTCATCCATCTGGAGATCCCTTACAACCCGAATGTGATGGAGCAGCGCAACGGTCGTATCGACCGGCACGGTCAGCGCCAGAAGGAAGTCTTGATCTGGCACCCCGTCGATGGCGGAGAACAAGGCAAAGCAACCATTGGCGGTTACGGCGACGACATCATCCGTGCGTTGCGCAAACTCGAATCCATGCGGGCGGACATGGGCAGCGTCAACCCAGTCATTGCGCCGCAGATGTCGGGGCTGATCGAAGGCTCGCTCAAAGACCTCGATACCCGTCTCGCCGAGGCCAAGATCGCCAAGGCAAGACGCTTCGTGCGCGCCGAGCGCGAACTGAAAGACCGCGTCGCCAAGCTGCACGAGCGGCTCCTGACCACGCAGCAGGATTTCCATCTCACGCCTGAACGCATCCTCATGGCGGTCAAGACGGGCCTCGCCTTGGAAGGCCGACCGCCGCTCGAACCCTTTGCCCTGGCAGACGCCCCGGCGGGTACCGTATTCAAGATGCCTGCGCTCTCGGGCTCGTGGGCTCGCTGCCTTGAGGGCTTGCGTCACCCTCATACCCTGCAAATCCGGCCCATCACATTCGATCACGCCGTCGCCACCGGGCGTGACGACGTGGTGCTGGTTCACCTCAACCACCGATTGGTGCAGATGTGCCTGCGCTTACTGCGCGCCGAAGTCTGGGCACAGGACGATGTGAGGAAATTGCATCGCGTCACCGTGCGATCCGTGCCAGACGCAGTGATCGACGGCCCTGCCGTGGTCGTCATCTCGCGTCTAGTAGTTACTGGCGGCAATCATCACCGCCTCCACGAAGAGCTGACGGTGGCTGGAGGTTATCTGGGCGACAAGTCCTTCCGTCGTGAGGATGGCGTCACCAAAGTCCAGCAATGGCTGGATCAGGCCAAGCCACTGACCGCAGTAGACTCTCTGTTCGATGCCATTCGTGTGCGTTTCGACCGCGCGCAGAGCGCTATCCTGCAGTCGGTCGATGCCCGATCGAAAGACCGGCTCAAGTTCCTGACCAACACCCTGCAATCCCGCAAGCAGCAGGAAGTGGCCGACATCAGCGCCGTGCTCAATGAGCTTGAAAGAGCCATTCAAGCCGAACTGAAAAAAGATCAGCAACCGGCACAGCTATCCCTGTTCTCGGAAGACGAGCGAACACAGCTCAGGCGCGACACCGCCGCACTGGAAGCACGTCTTGCCCGCATTCCAGCCGAGCGCCAGCAAGAGGCCGAGGCCATCGAAACCCGTTACGCCAAACTCAATGACCGGACCTTCCCGGTCGCTGTGATCTTTCTGGTGCCTGAATCGGCAGCTCAAGGAGGTGCCGCATGAGTACGATCAGCGTGCGTGATGATTGGCTGTCGCTGATCGAGATCTCCGGCCCTTTCCTCGCCGTTCCCGTTCTGAAGGAAGCTTTTCCACAAGGTCTGGAAGAGCTTGATGCCACCAAGCGCAAACGTCTGCGCCAAGCTTACGAGGAATGGCGCGAAGCACTGGAGCAGGAAGATGCGGAGTTCATCGAGCTGCACGTGGCCTGGATCGACGAAGTGCTGTCGCGTGGCCTTGAGCTTGATGAAGGCGGCAAAGGCGACGTTCTCAAGCGCGCCGACTGGTGCGCCGCTAATCTGCAGGCCAACTTGCCAGAACATGGTGTGACGCTGTCGCCTGTACTTGCCGTGGTCGATGAGCAACGCGCCAACAAACCGCTGCTGCTGATCCAGACCTATGCGCAGGATGTCGACCTCGATGCCACCCTGAAGCAAGACGGCTGGGCCGCGACACCCGCCGATCGCATGGTGCAATTGTGCCGCTCACTCGGTTGCCGCCTGGGGCTGGTGACCAACGGCGAGCGCTGGATGCTGGTAGATGCTCCGGTCGGTGGCGTCAGCACCTTTGCCAGTTGGTATGCCCGCATCTGGAGCCAAGAGCCCATCACCCTGCAGGCCTTCGTGCACCTGCTCGGCATTCGTCGTTTCTTCGTCGATGAATCCGAACAACTGCCTGCACTGTTCGATCGCTCCCTGAAGTTCCAGGATGAAGTCACCGACGCCCTCGGCGAGCAAGTACGCCGCGCCGTCGAAGTATTGATTCAGACCCTCGACAAAGCCGACCAGGATCGCAATCGAGAGCTCCTGCACGACGTCAAGGAACCCGAGCTTTATGAGGCCGCGCTGACGGTGATGATGCGCTTGGTGTTCCTGCTCTCCGCCGAGGAGCGCGGCCTGCTGCTGATGGGCGATGAGCGCTACGAGGCCAACTACGCGCTCTCCACCTTGCGCATGCAGTTGCGCAAGGAATCCGAGGAAATCCTCGAACGCCGCTGGGACGCATGGTCGCGCTTGCTGGCGATCTTCCGCGCGGTGTTCGGCGGCATCGAACACGAGAATCTGCGTCTCCCAGCGCTGGGCGGATCACTGTTCGATCCGGATCGTTTCCCTTTCCTCGAAGGTCGTGCCAAGGGCTCGAGTTGGCGTACTGATGCGGCCACACCGCTGCCCATCGACAACCGCACCGTTCTGTTGTTGCTGGAAGCTATCCAGCAATTCCAGGGCCGCACGCTGTCCTACCGCGCGTTGGATGTCGAACAGATCGGCTACGTGTACGAGGGTTTGCTCGAACGCACCGTCAAGCGCACCGATGAAGTCACGCTGGAACTGGATGCTACCAAGAGCGCCAAGACGCCATGGGTCAAACTGGCCGAGCTGGATTCGGCCCGCTTGGATGGTGCCGCGCGACTCGCCGAGTTGCTGCAAGAACGCTCCGGCAGCTCTGCCAGCCGGGTGCGAAATGATCTGGTCAACGCCGTCGACGACACCCTGGCCGACCGCCTGCTGACTGCTTGCCAAGGCGACACCAAGCTCCGCGATCGCGTCAAACCCTATGCCCATCTGCTGCGCACCGACCCATGGGGCTATCCGCTGGTGTATCCCGCTGGTGCCTTCATCGTCACCACCGGCTCCGACCGGCGCGAAACCGGCACCCACTACACCCCGAAATCACTGACCGAAGCGATCGTCGCCGAGACTCTCACGCCAGTGGCCTATGTCGGCCCTGCAGAGGGAACGCCGCGCGATCGATGGGCACTGAAATCCCCCACCGAACTGCTCGACCTCAAGATCTGCGACCCCGCAATGGGCTCGGGCGCATTCTTGGTGCAGGTCTGCCGCTGGTTATCGGATCGCCTCGTCGAGGCTTGGTCTCAGGTCGAGGCCTCGGGCCAAACCGTGAGTGTGGATGGTGAAGTCCTGGACGCAGGAGCGGCCAAGGAACCTCTGCCGCGCGACAGCGAAGCACGCACAGTGATCGCGCGCCGCCTCATCGCCGAGCGTTGTCTGTACGGCGTCGACTTGAATCCACTGGCCGTCGAGCTGGCCAAACTGTCGATTTGGTTGGTGACGCTGGCCAAGGGTCGTCCCTTTGGCTTCCTTGATCACAACCTTCGCTGCGGTAATAGCCTGCTGGGCATTCATCGGCTAGATCAGCTAACCCAGCTTGCGACGAACCCCACCAGTCAAGGGCAGCTACGTCTGTTTGGCCAGAACATTGAGCGGGCTGTGCGCGAGGCCATCGAACTGCGGCAGCAGTTACGCGAGATGCCCATCCGCGATATCCGGGATGTGGAAGCCATGGCACATCTCGATGCGAATGCTCGCCGCAGACTCGAAGTGCCGGAAAACATCGCTGATGCGTTTATCGGTGATGTATTCGCAGCAGGACTCAATACTTCTGCCATAGAAACTGGACTTGCATCGCTTGCAATTTTGGCAGGCCAAGCTGTTGATGGCAGCCCGGGTTCCCTTGATGCCATTCGCAGACGATCCCTCCTCACGCTCTCGACCGATCTGCCCGCAGACAAACCAGCCCGTCAGCCTTTCCATTGGCCACTGGAGTTCCCCGAGGTGTTCGCTCGCGTGCGCGGCGGCTTCGACGGTATGGTCGGCAATCCACCATTTCTGGGCGGGCAGCGCATCACCGGAGTAGCGGGCACGGCCTTCCGTGATTGGCTGGTAGCTCATATCGCTGAGGGGCGGCGTGGTTCTGCTGATCTGGTCGCCTATTTTTTCCTGCGTTCATGGGCTCTTTTGCGCGATGGCGGTGGTTTCGGGCTGCTCGCAGTCAATACCATCGCGGAGGGAGATACACGTCAAGTTGGGTTGGAGGCCATGTTGGGCGCAGGTGCCGTCATCCACGCGGCCTACCCGAATGAACCGTGGCCCGGTAAGGCAGCAGTCATCACCAGTCGCGTCCATGTCCACAAGGGCGAATGGTCTGGCGAACGCTCGCTGCTCGGGCGACCGGCCCCCTTCATATCGGCATTCCTGTCTGATCGTGAGGAGTGGAGTCCAGAACGTCTGAAGGCGAACGAAGGGTTGGCGTATCAAGGGTCAATCGTGCTGGGCATGGGCTTCGTGCTTCTGCCCGATCAGGCGAGCATGATGCTAGAAGCCGATCCGAAGAGCGCAGAAGTGATTTTCCCCTACATTAACGGCGATGACCTCAATTCAGACCCAGAACAGAAGCCAAGCCGCTGGGTCATCAACTTCTGGGATTGGCCGGAAACGAAGGCGAAGACATACACACTACCTTACAAGTGGTTGGAAGATAACGTGAAGGCCGAGCGCCTTGCTAACAAGGACAAGGGCGCACGAGAGAAGTGGTGGCTGTTTCTTCGAGCACGATCTGAGCTTTACCACGCCATCGGACGTGGACGCCATTTCGTAAGGCACCCGGACGGCTGGTCGCCCAACCGGAGCCAGCCAGCGCGAGTGCTGGCAATAACGCGCGTTAGCAAGACGCTGGCGTTCTCGTTCGTCGACTCCAACATCGTGTTCTCTGATGCGACTGTCGCTTTCTCGCTCGGTCGAGGGCGGGACTTCGCGCTTTTGCAATCCAACGTCCATGCCGTCTTCGCATGGCAGCACGCATCTCGCCTCAAGAGCGATTTGCGATACAGCCAGACGGATGCACTCGAACCGTTTGCTTTCCCTGAAGGTTTCAGCGGAGGATCAAACGACTCTCTTGATGGCTTGGGAGAACGGTTGCACGAGGCACGCATCGAAGTCATGCGAACCGATCGCATCGGCCTGACCAAACTCTACAACCGCTTCCATACCGACACTGAACACGATCCTCGAATCAAGAATCTGCGCGAATTGCAGCGAGAAATGGATGCTGCTGTCGCATCCGCATACGGCTGGGAAGATCTTGACCTCGGACACGGTTTCCAAGAAGTCCCGTACCTGCCGGAAAACGATCGCATCCGCTTCACCATCTCTGAGACTGCGCGCGTCGACGTGCTGCGACGGCTATCTGAGCTGAATCGCCAGCGCTATCAGCAAGAGGTTGCCGCTGGCTTACACGAAAACTTGGCACGCAGTAGTGCCCCCAAGGCCGTTAAACGTCAAGCGGCTCCGGCACATGTGACGTCTTCGTACCATCAAGCAGGACTTGATTTCGGAATTTCAACGGTTCACCTGGAGAAATCAGCATCCACGCCGACCAAAGGCAATCAATGGGGTGAGAAGTCATCTGACCAGATTTTGGCGTGGCTCGAAGCACATACAGGATGGTTTGCCAAGCAGGCCATTTTGGTTGGATGCGGAGCTGCAGCAGATGACTGGAATGCTGCGATTACGGAATTGCTGAGCGATGAATTCATTGAAACTCACGCCGACGGCAGCCGCTGGCGGGCCAAGCCATGAGCACAGCGAAACAGCAACTCAAAAATCTATCGCCGTCGAAGATAGATGCCTCACCAGAAATTCAGGGTTGGCTGTCCCAATTCCCTGAAGTTCAGAGAACCACGGCCAAGTTGCTGTTGAGCCACCTGCAATTCGTTTCACGCGATGTCTATTCAGCATGGTTGCAGCGAGTCGTTTCTGGGTTGCCGATTGGGAAGACTTACGCGCTTTACTCAGTTCGGAAACTGGACGATGGATCGCCACTATGGAATGACGAGGGCGATATTGTTGCCCGTCCGGGTGACTCACTGGGTAGTGAGGACTTGGTTTACTCATTGGTCGCCAATCTGGCGAGAGCCAATCCTCAGACTCTGCTCGACCACTCTGCGCTCACCGAACTTCGAGACAAGAAGATTCATGATTACCTGCTGATCGATGATTCGATCGGTAGCGGTGACCGTGTTTCGGGCTTCATCAATGCGATGCTCAGCCACCCAACGTTCCTGAGTTGGTGGAGTTTCGGACTCGTCAGAATCCATGTCGTCAGCTTTGCAAGGCCCCGCGAGGCCGAAGCGAAGATCGTCGCCAAGATAAAAGGCTCCGACCATGGAAAGCGGAAATTCCGTAAGTCATCGAAAGTCGATTACACCAGCGAGATTGTCTACGACACCGATTGGCTGGAAGGGCGCTGGGGAGAAAACCACGAGCAGGTCATTCAGCTTTGTCGCGGCCAGACAAAAATCCCTACAAAGAGGCGGCTCGGGTACGGTGGCGTAATGGCCAATTTGGTTTTTTATCACAGCGTACCCAACAACATTCCTGGCGTTTTGTGGTTTACCAGCGAGAAATGGCAAGGACTCATGCCCGGGCGCGCAGTGCCCGATTGGCTGTTGGCGCTTATTGATCAGACATCCTTGGTCGCATCGGAGGTGGCAACATCTCAAACTGGTGAAATGGTTCGGTTACTGGCACTCATCAAACGGGGTGTTCGCAGCTCCAGAAGCATCGCGTCAAGGCTTGGTGTTGACCACAAGTACGCTGTCGGACTCCTCGGCAGCGCGCAAGTAATGGGCTTGCTAACACTGCAGGCGCGCCTTACAGCCGCTGGCCTTGATCGTCTGAAAAGTGCCGATTCCAGTCGTGTGCTGCCGGTTTGGGATCGAAGCCTGTATATTCCAAGTTCGTGGTGTGCTGGCCGGGCAACCGTTCAGCCGTCAATCAAGGAGGAGTTCGCTTCTCTTGGGTTGGCAGATTCTGTGGAGGTTTCGGCTTTTACGGATGGGGATGTCGGACAGACATCTCTGGAAAGATCTGACGCTAAGGCTGCTGCGCCGCCCTTCAGTGTCATGCTCCAATCACCTGCGGTGTCTCGGGAGAACCATGACACTGATGGCCCCTTGGGCTCAAAGGATAGGTGAATGGAAGCTTGGTCAGTACATCACCTTTCTCAAGCTGCCACGCCTGTTCTAGGCAAGCCAGCGGCCGATCACTTGAAGACCTATGCCAATCGATTGGCCCGGGCGGGTCTGCCTGTGATTTTTACCTTGCGACACCTCGCAAAAATCGCTGCGGTTGAGTACGGCGTATTACGGGCCACGGTAGAACGGCGTCGAGAGTCAGCCAACTACCGCATGTTTGCAGTGAAGAAGAGAAGCGGCGGCAGACGCCACATCCACGCCGTCTCTGGTGATCTATTCAAAGTTCAGCAGTTCATCAATCTGGAACTTCTTCAAAAGATGAGGCCACACCCTGCCTCATACGCTTTTCATGCAGACGGCGGTATTCGCAAATGCGCATCTGTGCATTGCGGTGCTCGCTGGCTGTTCCAATACGACCTGGAAAACTTTTTTCACGCGCTCAGTGAATCCGACGCCTATCGGGTTTTCATGAAATCGGGTTACCGACCGTTGCTTGCATTTGAACTGGCTCGACTATGCACGACAACCAGGCTCCCTGCGCATCTGAAACATCATCTACGACCCAAGCGCCTTGTGGCGTCAAAGAAGGCATATCAATTTTATTTAGAGCGAACCGGTGCAACGGGCGTACTCCCCCAAGGGGCTCCGACAAGCCCAATGCTGAGCAACCTTGCCGCATTTGATCTAGATGAAAAGCTGACGGCCTTCGCGGATCTGTACGGATTTGTCTATACGAGATATGCCGACGATTTGACTTTTTCTGCTGAAGGAGAATTGCCCGAGCGCATGTCGATTGGCGACATTCATCGAGCCATCGTCGGGATTATTCGCAAATGCGGTTTTCGTGAAAACACGAAGAAAACACGAGTTGCGGGGCCGGGATCAAAGAAGGTGGTGCTCGGTTTGCTCGTTGACGGCGCGGTTCCCAGGTTGTCGAGAGAGACTTACAAGCGAATCGACAGGCACTTGCACGCAGCACAGAAATATGGGCTGGTTGCCGTTGCTGCGCATGAGAGGTTTGATTCGGCTATTGGCTTCCATAACCACCTCGCAGGTTTGATCGCTTTCGTCAAAGACGTCGATACCGCGAGATGGCAAGAATTTCACCAACAGTTTTCAAAGATTCCAGCGCCAATGAGGGTGGGGACGTAAGGGGGAAAGATGCAGACAGGTACAGCAGTGAAACAACCCAATGCGTGGATCGCCATTGATCATGGCCTTGCTGCCGATCTCACGCTGGCACCCTATACGTTGCGGCTGAAAGGCGAGCGTTCCCTATATCAAGCCATCGCCGTTGACGATTGGGTGCTGATCCTGAACGCTGCTGGCCACATCACGCGGGTCGGACGGGTACTGCGGGTTCGTTCCGATCTCGAGACCACAACGATCTACTTCGACCGCATGCTGTTGGGCGATCCGCCGGTTTCGATCGGCCATACGTCACTCACCCCGCCGTCCTCCGGCAGCGTTGGTCGAATACAATGGACGGACTTTCTGGAGTCGCTTCCGAAGGTGTTGCACAAGACCATCGCCGACGTGCCGACCATCGAGGATCAGGCCTATATCCGCGAACTGCTGCAACTGGCCGTGATGGACGACTTGCACGGCCCGGCAGGCGGCCCCCGTGAGCGCATCGTCGACATGGGTGTGCGGGATCGCTACCTGGTTGGCAAACTGGCCCCGCGTGAGGCCGCACAGGGCGGCATCGAGGGGCTGGACGGGCCACTGGCCAATGACGACTTTGAGCCGCCCACGGAGGCCAAGGCTCCGGGACGTCACGAGTCGGGCGCGGAGTTTGGAACGGCCACCGGGCGTGTGGAGCCGGAATCGGATTCGGCTGACGAGATCGACGCCGCCAGCAACCAGTCTTTGGTGCCCAGCAGCCTCGGCATGACCTTCTGCGTGGATGGCGACATCGACCGGATCGAGATCGAAGCGCGCTGGGGCCGCTACGAGCGGCTACCGAATAATGAGCATGAGCTGCTCAAGTCCAACGGGCAGAAAGCCAAGGTGTGGCAACGCATTCCTTGTGGCGGCAAGATCGTGCTACCACTGACCGAAGGCGTGATTCCGCATCAGGCTCCCGACAACGAATTTCCAGAAGTGCGCGTGCAGGGCTCCATTCGAGCCAAAAATGCCAACGGCGATCGGCTAGTCACGCTGTTCCTGGTGAATGCACAGGAGGAGCCGGACACCAACCGCGATACGGCGTGGGTGTTCCAGCCCGAGCTGATCGTTCGCTCGACCCAGGATGCAGCCAAACGCTCCATCTTCCGGCGTAGGCCGGTGTTGGACGCAGACGGAATGGACCCCGAGCGTGAAGCGCTGGAGATGATCTACCGCAACCGCGTCGAGTTCGCCGTAGGCCATGGCGTTGCGGTTCATGCCGAAACCGCAGAGGATGTGACACTGGCCATTGAGGTGCGCACAACGGTGATGCCGCAGTACGAGGTGCAGGTAACAGAGACGCCCGGGCTTGATCCATCCGATCGCCAGGCGATGCGTGAGATGGTCAGCAGCGGCCTACTCGACATGCAGCGACTGGCGACCTTGGACATCGACCCCTTGGTAGATGCCCTGAGCATGCTGACAAAGGACTACGCCGCGTGGATTGATGAACAGCGCGCTCGTGTCGGGGCTGAAGTGACCGGCTACGACACCCAGTCGCAACAAGCGATGGATCGATGCCAGGAGATCCACACCCGCCTCCAGCAGGGTATCGACACGCTGAAGAGCAATGAGAAAGCGTTGGCCGCGTTCCGGTTTGCCAACCGAGCGATGGCGACGCAACGCGTGCGCAGCCAATACGCGCTGGCCATGCGCCGGGGCGAGGATGTCACCATCGACAAGTTCGATGTGCTGAAGAACCGCAGCTGGCGTCCGTTCCAATTGGCGTTTCTGCTGCTCTCGATTCCGTCTCTGGCAGATCCGAGCCACCCGGATCGCGTTGAACCCGTCGAGGCTTACGCCGATCTGCTTTGGTTCCCCACTGGTGGCGGTAAGACCGAAGCCTATTTGGGCGTGGCCGCTTTCACCATGGCTATCCGGCGCATGCAGGGCAATCTTGGCGGGTTCGACAGTTCGCGCGGTTTGGCCGTGATCATGCGTTACACGCTCCGTCTGCTGACGCTGCAACAGTTCCAGCGTGCCACGGCGCTGATCTGCGCGATGGAAGTGCTGCGGCGCAAGGCACTGGAAAAAGGCGATAAATCCCTCGGCACGGAACCCTTCACCATTGGACTGTGGGTTGGTAACAAGGTTACGCCGGGTACGACCGAGGACAGCCACCGTGCCATCGAGGATGTGCGCAACCCCGGCAAATACAACGCCGGAGCAGCATCCCCAGCGCAGCTCACCAGTTGCCCTTGGTGCGGCTCGGAAGTGGCCCCTGGGCGCGACGTCGAGGTCGACAAAGGCTCTGGCCGTACCTTCGTCTATTGCGGAGACAAGAAGGGTCGCTGCGACTTTTCCAAGGGCAAATCCAGCAAGCAGCCACATCCGGGGATTCCGGTGCTGGTCGTGGATGAAGAGATCTACCACCGCCCCCCCACGATGATGATCGCCACCGTGGACAAGTTCGCCATGATGGCTTGGCGTGGTCAGGTGCGCACACTCTTTGGTCGCGTGGGCCAGGAGTGCGAGCGCCACGGACTGCTTTGGCAAGGTGCCGATTGCAATGGCAACCACCAGTCTGGCAAAGGGCTTCCTTCTTCGAAGGTAAAGACCATCAGCCCCATCCGCCCACCGGATTTGATCATTCAGGACGAGTTCCATCTGATCAGCGGGCCGCTGGGTACCATGGTGGGTTTGTATGAGACCGCCGTGGATGAACTGTGCGGCTGGACGCTCGATGGCAAGACGGTCAAACCAAAGATCATCGCCTCCACTGCGACGGTGCGTAAAGCCAAGGAGCAAGTGAACAACGTCTTCATGCGCCGCGTATCGGTGTTTCCGCCACATGGACTAGATGTGGAAGACAACTTCTTCTCGGTGCAACGCCCGATCGAAGAAAAGCCAGGACGGCGTTACCTCGGCGTGTGCTCCCCCGGCAGTTCACGCCCCGCGATGCTGATCCGTGTCTACACCGCGTTCCTGACGGCGGCACAAGAACTGTTCTATCACTTTGGCGAGCCCGCCGACCCATACATGACCATGGTCGGCTACTTCAACTCCCTGCGTGAATTGGGCGGGATGAAGCGGCTGGCAGAGGATGATGTGCAGACACGTTCCTACCGCGTGCAGATGAGCATGGTGGAGCGCCCCGCATTGGCACAACGCAGCATCAGCAACATTCGCGAGCTGACATCGCGGGTATCGAGTCAGGACATTCCCAAGTACCTCGACAATCTGGAGGTCAAGTTCAAGTCCGAGTTCGACACTGCCACCGGCAAGTATGTGACCCGCTGGCAGGAAGGTGACACGCGCGCTATCGATGTGGTGCTGGCGACCAACATGCTGTCAGTGGGTGTCGACGTGAATCGACTCGGTCTGATGGCGGTGAACGGGCAACCCAAGGGAACCGCCGAATACATTCAGGCCACCAGTCGTGTCGGGCGTTCCTTCCCGGGCTTGGTCTGCACGGTGCTGACGTGGGCGAGACCGCGCGACCTGTCGCATTACGAAACCTTCGAGCATTACCACGCCACGTTCTACAAACACGTGGAAGCGCAATCGGTAACGCCGTTCTCGCCCCGCGCAATGGATCGTGGTCTGACAGGCTCGTTGTTGAGTTTGATGCGTCCGGAGAACGACGAGTTCAGCCCGAACGAAGGCGCTGGCCAACTGAGCATGTCCAATCAGGCGGAGATCGTCGATGCCATCAATGTGCTGGCGACTCGCGCGGGCAATGTTGCCGAAGACAACGCGCGTAAACAGTTAGCCGAGGCTGAACTGAAAGAGCGTGCCGACGAATGGGCAAAAGAAGTCAGCAAGGGCGGACGGATCTTGGCGTATGAGAAGCGAGGCCCCGAAAAAGACAAGACCGTGGCATTGATCAAGTCGCCAGGGCTTCAAGCCTGGGACAACTGGACAGTTCCGATGTCGATGCGGGAGGTCGAGCCCGGCGTGCGTCTGATCATGAACACGAGCCATATCACGGACGATCACGATTGGAAGCCTCGTCCCGCAACGAAGGATGAGGATTGAACATGATCATCAACGACAAGACTCCAGTCGGCGAAGTACGTCCCAGCCAATTGCTGTGGACTTATGGCCCCGGTGCGCTGATCGATCTGCCCAGCCTTTCCGTAGTGACGCTCGGCATCGACCGCTGGGAAAAAGATCGCTGCCAGCCGATTCAAGAGGCACGGCTGCTTACTGCCGTTCGGAAAGTTCTGGGAACGCAGGTCGAGAACCTGCGGATGCCTCCATTCCAGAAGAGTGAACTCGTCGACGTCTGGTCGGCCGAGGCCAACATCGGCGTTCCCGTCCGGCCATTCCCGCGCTGGATGCGCTGCGTCAAGTGCGGCCTGTTGTCACCCTTCGATGCCGGACTGTTCGAGATCAAGGAGAACCGTTTCAGGCCGGAGCGAACCCGCTTCGTTCACAAAGGTTGCCGTGGTTCCAAAGGCGACCAACCGGCCAAGGATGCGGATGCCGTTCCCGCACGTTTCCTGTTGGCCTGCCGCGACGGGCACCTCGACGATTTCCCTTGGCACTACTTCGTCCATGGTGGCAACAGCTCGTGCAAGGGCACGCTGCGCTTCTTCGAGAGCGGCGCATCGTTGCAAACCGAAAACCTGTGGGTGAAGTGTGATGCCTGTGGGGCCTCCCGAAGCATGGCGCACGCCTTCGGCAAGGCAGGAAAAGAGAATCTGCCGGGTTGCAGAGGGCGACATCCCCATCTAGACCACTTCGATCACGAATGCGATGAGGAAGCGCGCGCAGTTCTGCTGGGTGCCACGAATAGCTGGTTCCCCATCACGCTCTCGGCGCTCGCGATTCCGCAGACCAAAGACCCGCTCAGTCAGCTGATCCAGGATGGCTGGGAGTTTCTCGAAGACCTCGATTCCGAAGCCGAAGTGTCGGTGACGGTGAAGACACTGAAGAAGACCGGCGCACTGCCAGGAATCGACAAATATGCTGCAGCTGCGATCTGGTCGGCCATTGAGGCGCATCGCTCCGGCGGCGGGCAGGATGTCGTGGGTGAGGCCGACATCAAAGGGCCCGAGTGGGATGTGCTGACCGAGGCTAACCCGCCCACGGACTACCCGCACTTCATGAGCAAGAAGGTCGCTACGCCACTGGGACTCGGTGGCCATATTAGTCGAGTCTTGCTCCTCGAGCGTTTGCGCGAGGTGAACGCGCTGCTTGGCTTTACCCGGGTCGAAGCACCCGAAGAATCAGGCGATCCCAGTGAGCGCCCGAAGATGGCCAGCCTGTCACGCAGCAAGCCGGATTGGGTGCCAGCCAACCAAGTTCATGGTGAAGGAATCTTCATCCAGTTCGATGAGGTTGCGCTCGTCAAGTGGGAAGCTCTGGATGGCGTGAAGAAGGTCGACCAGATGCTCCGTGGCGGTCATAGAGGATGGCGCAATTCGCGTCATCTCGACCCGAACGAGGGCTACCCCGGCATTCGTTATGCGATGCTGCACACACTCTCTCATTTACTGATTCGGGAGTTGGCGCTGGAGTGCGGGTACAACGCCGCAAGCATTCGTGAACGCATCTATGCCGACACGTCTGGCGATAGCCCGCAGGCAGGCATCCTCATCTACACGGCTGCAGCCGATTCTGACGGCACCTTGGGTGGCCTAGTCGATCTCGGCAATCCAGAAAATCTTGGCCGCTTGCTTGAACAGGCCCTGAATCGTTCGAAGGTCTGCTCCTCTGACCCGCTCTGTTCGGAGCATGATCCAGAGAAGGATCGCTCCCTGCATGGCGCTGCTTGCCATGCGTGCAGTTTGGTCGCGGAGACCTCTTGTGAGCGAGGAAACCGCTATCTGGATCGGTCTTTACTGATTCCGACCCTGGAGCGCGGGGACGCGGGTTTCTTCCGAGGCTTGTGACATGGAGAAGCTCCTGGATGCCGTCGCGGCCGCAGCCTCTCTGCTCCCGCCAGATAAGCTTCAAGCGATCGCCAACCGAATTCGCTGTGTCGATCCCGACAAGGCAGTAAGCGTACTTGCGAATGTGCTCAATACGCCCGCTGCCGCTGTAGTTGTGGATCGGCTTGTCGACGCTTGGCGAGCATGCGAGGTCAGCCCCGATGAACTTGCGTCGATGCTGCTCGCGGCTAGCCATGTCCTCACCCAGGCGATGAGTCGGCAATCGATTGAGCTCGTCTGGACTGGACCAACGACCCCCGTCGTTTCGGCCCGCCGAACGGAGCAGGCGCTTCTGCAAGTCATCAACGCTGCCGACCACACACTCTTCATGACGAGCTTCGTGGCCTACGATGTCTCGACCATAGTCCGAGCACTCGATACTGCAGCTAATCGTGGGGTGACGGTCTCGATACTGCTCGAATTGTCCCAAGAGCACGGCGGCAGTCTTGATTTCGACGTGATGGGCAAGATGCGAACCCTCGTTCCTGAGGCACGACTCTATGCTTGGCGTGATAAGGCGGTGGCGTTTTCGGAAGGCCGCGTACACGCCAAAGTCGCTGTCGCCGATGGCAAAATATGCTTCATCACCAGTGCAAACTTGACCGGCTACGCGATGGACCGAAACATGGAGGCAGGAGTCCTCATCGCGGGTGGACACATCCCGGTACTACTAGACGAGCACTTACGTGCTTTGGCTGCGCTCAACGTTATAGAGCTAATTTGAGCGTTTCCCTTTATGGTGGAATCGACCCTGAAGACAGGAAAGGCGACGCTGCTGCACCGCCACAACAAGAGCGAAGAAGTCTGTTACATCATCTCTGGCAACGGGCGTATGACCCTGGGCGATGACTGGCACCAGATCAGGGCCGGAGACACGATTCAGATCCCACCAGGTACCGCTCACAAGGTCGAGGCGACAGGGAGCTTTCCCCTGAAGATGCTCGTTTCGAGCTTTCCTGCCTGTTCAGATGACGATATCGATGTGCTTGAAGTCCCAGCAAAGGCCGATGAAACCAAGACACAGACCATTCTTCACAAACTGGACGAGATCGCTGCCATGACTGAAACGAAGCCCAGCGCCAAGAAGATCCCAAAGGTTCCGAAGCTGGCGTTCACCACAGGCCCTGAGCTGAAAGCCTTGCGCACAAAGCTTCGCCTCAACCAGTCGGAGTTCTGGCGTCGCATCCAGGTCACTCAGTCGGGCGGCTCGCGTTATGAGAGCGGTCGGAATGTGCCGAAGCCGGTCGCTCTCCTGCTGAATCTCGCCTACGGTACCGAGAAGCAGGCCATGGCAGTGATGGAGTACCTGCGTACAAAGGTCGAGTAGCCTGTTTCCAAATCGGTAACGCCAATGTGATCTCACCAGAAAAAAAAGCACACGCCTCAGGGGTGTGTGCTTTCCTCGCATCGAGCACGCAAAGACTTTGATCGACGCGTCTCTGCACGCGGCGAGAAGCCCGGCGGCTGGCTTGCATCCCTTCCTGACGGACTAAAGAAGCCCTCGCTCCGCCATAGAGAGAGGGCTGTGATCGCCACCGACGATGAAGTGGTCGATCGTCCTGACATCCATCAGCGCCAGTGCTTTCTTCAGTATTTCCGTCAGGTGAGTGTCTGCGTGGCTCGCCTCGGAGGCGCCAGAAGGGTGATTATGGGCAAAGATCACGCCTGCCGCGTTGTAGCCAAGGGCCGCTTTGACGACTTCCCTCGGATAAACGGACGTCTGGGTCAGTGTTCCCCTGAAGAGTTCGACATCCGCAATCAGCCTGTTCTGTGAGTCCAGAAACAGTCCATGGAATACCTCGTGATCCCGATCGGCCAGACGCAACCTCAGGTAGTCGCGGACCGCTCCAGGCGTATCCAGCAGGCTCCGAGACTTCATGGATTCCCGCAGGGCTCTTGCCAGAAGCTCCTTGGAGGCCTTGAGGATCAGCTCCGTCTCCAGATCCACGGTGGGCTCTTTCAGAAACGGCGGCTCGGGATACAAGGAAAAGAGTTGAGGTAGCGGACGCCTGGCGAGTTGATGCGCAGCCTGCTCTCCCACCAGAAGGGCGAGGAGGGCAGCGGTTGGCAATCCGTGCATGGTGCAGGTCGTGCTCATGTTTCGTACTCCCAAATGAAGCCATCCGCCTGATCTCTGTGAACAAAAAATGCCCCGACTACCGCAAGGCAGTCAGGGCACGGATTCAGCGGATGTAAGTGTAGGTCTAGTTGAGGGGGATATCAGCGCGAGCACTTTGATCTCGGCCCTTGAGACGCGAGTTGAGCCGATCATGAAGCGGGTTCTGCTGCAAGTCCTTCATCGAGCCCATCGCTGCAGTGCCCCCATCGGCACCGCCTTCGGGATAGAACTCATCGACCACCGAAGACCCGTCCTCTTCCAGTTCTTCAAACGCTCCGTTGGCAAAGCCCACCCGCGCCGCCAGGTCGAGCGCTCCCTGATCAAACCCTGCTTCCTGACGTCGTTCCCGCTCCGCCTTCGCTTCCGCCAAGGCATCGGCCAGCGTCATTCCGGTGCGAACCGTGAGGTCCACGTAGTAGATGGGCGTGCGATGCGACTGCGTCGTCGATTTCCCCCGGAGCCGCAGATCCAGCGGCAGGCAAGACAGCATTCCCCCAGATAAGGCGAAGTAGTACGTCAGCCGCGCCGCCAGCGTCCGGATGCTGTTAAACCCTGTCGTCCGGAACACGAAGCTCCCCAGTTCATCCTCGTCCCCGATCCGCACATTCAGTCGGCCATAGGGTTTGCAGACCCCCTGGCCGAACTCGCAGCCGTGAGGCGTGGGGCAGGGCATGCCTTGAATCCCGGAAGAGGTCGCCCGCTTGCAGGTCTCCCCATTCCCGACACACACCGGTCGCCCGTTGGTCCGGTCGAACAAGGTGTAATTCGCCCGTAGGTTCAGATCCACCTCGTCAAACAGCAGTCGAACCGGGATCGCCCGCAGCTTGGCGCCGGGCGCTTTCCGTAGCGTTTCATCGAGCGGATGATTGATCCATCCGTCCCGAGCCTGCACCTGGCTGGTGAGGGTAAATTCGTCGTCCTTCTCCGGCAGCCGCTTGCCGCCTTTCTCCACCACCTTGCCGATGGCAATACGTCCCACCACCGGCGGAGTCAAAGCCAAACCTTTGATCATGATTGTTCCTTTCGTCTTGGGCAGTTACGCCCGAATCCAAGCAAAAAAAGGCCATGCTCCTTTGGGGGGGCATGGCCACTTTGTCGTCCTGTCACGCCGTCACCAGAAAGCGCCGGGAGCCGGGTTTGGTCTTCACGTAGGTTTGTGTGAGATCGGGATGGTCCTCCGTCAGCGCCGACACATCCAGCACCGTGCTGTCCTTACTGCGTTTCCACGTCACTTCACCCGTTTCAAAGATCGCCCGCGTCGCATCCCCCATCCGTTCTTGAATCCGCTGCTTTAGCTGGCTCTCCGTTTCCGCATCCCGCGCCAGGGTCAGTCGCACATTCACCAGATCCGAGAACAGCGCCGACATGGGCCGGTCTTCCGAGAGATCCATGATCCGTCCCGAATCCCTGGGGTACAGGCAGCGCAGCGCCCGATCCGCTGACTCAGAACCATCCGCCGGCGGAGGCGTATCCGTCTCAACAAACCGCCAGAACTGCTCTTCAAGCGTGGTGAGCTTGTCGATCAGGTCATCGTCCCGCACGATCCGGTGGATCTGCAGATCCTGGCCCCCCAGCAGCACCGCCACATCCGCCGCCTGCTTGCCGGTCACGGCGAGCTGGTGCATCACCTGCAATTGAACGTACTCCGGCACCCCCTCACGCCACAGCATCGAACCGTTGATTCCCGCCGTCTTGCATTCCAGAATCTGGACATCCGGCACCCCGGTGACTTCCCGGTCGATATTCGCCAGCATCCACGGATAGGTTGGGTGCTGCAGCACCGCATTGATGCGCCGGACTCGGTTACCCGTTCGCCGGGTGTAGTGGCTCGCCACGATGGGCTCCAGCAAGGTGCCCCAATACATGGGACTGGTTTCATCGTTCGGATCGGTCTTCGGCAGATCGCCATCCCGGCCGGTTTTCTCGAGCCACAGCTCCAGTGGAGACTTGTAGGGATTCAGACCCACGGCAGCGGCAGCATCTGAACTGCCGATGCCTTGTTTGCGTACACCCAGCCATTCATCCCGGCCGAGCTTGTTGGTTTTGACGAGCTTCAGCGCCTTACGGGGCTTGGCTTCCGGTACGGGAGACGGTGCAGTCGCACTCATGGCGGCTCCTTCAAATAAAAGCGAACACAAAAGAAATCCCCGGCCGGCATGCACCGGGCGGGGAGGGAAATTGAGAACGAAGCGAAGCGGAAACGAGAAAAGCGCGTGAGGATCAGGCAGCAAGCGCCAAGGCTTCATCAAGGGCACGCAGCTTGAGGACCGCACCCTGACCGAACCAAGCACTGTCGAGACGGTACTCAGGACCACGGGAACGCTTTTCGTGATCCACATACTCGGTGATTGAGCACAGCAGACCCCAAGCCGTACCTTTGGCCGCATCCAGTTCCGCACCCCGGCCATGTCCTTCATACATGGCCTGGACCTTCTTCAAGGCCCGCTCATTGGTGAGACCGCGACCGGAGTCCTGGGCGGTATCGCTATTGCAGAGCACCCGCAGAAAGTAGTTGAGCGCCTCGTGGCTCTTCACCTTCCGCTCCGAGAGCGTGCGCATCCGGTACATGAAACTGTCCCACTGGGCGACAGCGACTCCCAACTGCTTCTTTACCGCCTGAGCATCAAAGCTCGTGCGGTGAGGCACCTTGATCGCCGACGTGGCGCCATTCAAGGCAACCGACAAAGTGTTATTGCAGACCACCCGAATCGTCGTCGGGGTGGCCGTTGTGGCCAGCGTCCCATCGCAGGACGTGGCCAGAAGCAAATAGCTTTTGACGCAGTCGCCTCCTTTGAGGACGGTCTCCTTACCCGTACGTGCCAAAGCCCAGAACTTCCGGCCTTCTTTCAGCACACCGGCTGTTTCCAGCTCGTACCCCGAGATCTCGGTCAAGTCGCGATAGAACTCCAGCACCTCACGAGGCTGGACCACTTGGTACCGGTCACTGACCACGGTGAATCGCCCCGGGTTCCGTGGAGGCTGGTTGGTTTAAGTCAGGCCACGATGTCGGCCTGCTCGGCGAGTTGCCTGTAGTAGTTTGCCTCAGCTTCTGCGGGCGGGATATAGCCAATCGGTTCAAGCAGCCTGTGGTGGTTAAACCAGGAGACCCATTCCAGGGTTGCCAGCTCCACGGATTCCTTGGTTTTCCAGGGCGCCCGCCGGTGAATCATCTCGGCCTTGTACAAGCCATTAATCGTCTCTGCCAAGGCGTTGTCGTAGCTGTCGCCCTTGCTGCCGACTGATGGCTCAATCCCCGCTTCGGCCAGTCGCTCGCTGTAGCGGATCGAGACGTACTGTGAGCCCCTGTCCGAATGGTGGATCAAGGTTTCCTCGGGACTCGGCTGGCGGGCGTACAGTGCCTGCTCCAGCGCATCGAGCACGAAGTCCGTGTGCATGGAACTGCTGACGCGCCAGCCCACGATGCGTCGGGCAAACACGTCGATAACGAAGGCGACGTACAGCCAGCCTTGCCAGGTCGAGACATAGGTGAAGTCCGAGACCCACAACTGATTGGGACGCTCAGCCTTGAACTGCCGATTGACCCGATCCAGCGGGCAAGCTGCTTTGCTGTCGCTGATCGTGGTGCGCACCACCTTGCCACGCATGACACCGCGCAAGCCTTGACGCCGCATGAGTCGCTCGACCGTACAGCGCGCCACCACGACGCCTTCACGGTTCAGTTGCCGCCAGACTTTGTCGGCCCCATAGACCTGCAGGTTGGTCTGCCAGACACGCTCGATCTCGGGCACCAACACCGCATCACGCCGCACTCGCTGGCTGCGCTGTTCAGGATTGCGCCGCAGGGCAACATGGCGCCGGTAGCCCGACGGGGCAATCTGCAATTGCCTGCAGATCGGCTCGACCCCGAAGGCATCACGATGCTCGTCGACGAAAGACCTCAAGACTTGAATCGGCGGTCGAGCTCCGCCTGGGCGAAAAACGCGCTGGCAAGCTTGAGAATCTCGTTGGCCTTGCGCAGCTCCTTGACCTCGCGCTCCAGTTCTTTGACGCGCTTCTGGTCCGCCGTGGTCGGCCCTTCGCGCTGGCCGCTATCTCGTTCGTGCTGACGCACCCAGGTCAATAGCGTCTGCGACGTGCAACCAATCTTGGCGGCGATGGATTCAACGGCTGACCACTGCGACGGATGATCGGCACGGCTTTCGGCAACCATGCGCACGGCCCGCTCACGGACTTCGGGGGAGAACTTAACTGACTTCTTCATGGCTCTATCTTCTCAAGAGTTAGAGCCTCCACCAAATCCGGGGCGATTCACGGACAAGGCTTTGTGGCTGTCGCTTCGGTACAGCACCTTCTGTTCCGGGAAGGTCTTGATGGAACCGAGCGCTCCAGCTTTCTCGGCCATGAAGCACACCGGTGTCTCGAGGATCTGCCAGTCCATACCGGCTTTCTCTGCCCACACTTCAATGGGCTGTTTAGCGGGAAGGGCATTGCCGAGTTCGTGCCAAGGCGTCTCGCCCACGTAGGCCATGGTTTCAATCAGATGCGCCATGATTTTCCTTTCAGACAAAAGAAGCGGGCATCCCGGTGAGGGATGCCCGCTGGGTCGTAACGATGGGTCGGGGTGTCAGGACTTCGAGTTGAGCGGCTTCATGTCGAGCTGCTTGGCAGAGTCAGTCGCAAAGACGTGATCGCAGTTAAGGCAATGATGGTTTTTGAGCAGACGGTCATCGATCACTTTTCCGAGTTGAGCCCCGGCCAGACCGCCTGCCGTTCCGCCCATCAGACCACCGAGGACCGCCCCGAGAAGTCCACCAAGCGTGGCACCCACAGGGCCACCGACCATGCCGACAGCAGCACCGACTCGGGCACCACTAAACGCACCGGCCGCACCACTGGCGGCACCGCCTGCGAAACCAACTGCACCACCAGCCTTCTTGGCGCGATCAAGAGACTCGATGTGGACCGAGTTGCAACGGGGGCATTGAAGAGCCATGAACTTCTCCTTGGAGTGAACTTGATGAAGCGCCCGAGGTACTCAACACGCGAAACCCGCGTGAATCGAAAGAGCCTGGGGCGGCTTAGGGAGAACGCTGTGAAACACAGCGTCTGAGCCCACCAGGGAGAAGATGGCGTGTTAATGAAAACTAGGTATCCGAGTCACCTTCAGCCTGGGGTCAGGGAAGATCTAGATGGCTGAAAGTTTTTAGGAACAGTGTTCAAAGAGTGACGGTTTGCAGGAAGCGTCGGGCAGTGCCAGCTACTCGTCGCTAAATAGCCGCAAATAGCTGGGGTTGGTGTAGCTCTATCCTGAGAGCTCAGTGAGGCGTCATAAGTTGCTGCACAAATTGCTGGCTAAGGGCAACGTATGTTTTGCGATCCTCCGGCGCTTTCCATTCGACAACCGTTCCCCACATCTTGAGGTAACCGAGAGCGCCATTGAGCGCAGACTTCGAACGGACGGGGTTGGGACCGAGCTGCAGGATGTCGTTCTTGCGAACTGCGACGAGACCTGTTGTCCGAAATTGGTGCACGAGCCAATCTCGAACGGTCACTGCATTTTTCTGATCTTCGGGAATAGTAGGAGGCGGTGTGAAAATCCGAACGAATTCGCAAGCGAACCAGTTGCCGATAATGATGGCGCGTTCTAGGGTTTCGCGCGAAATCGCTCCCTCGTGTCCTTCAAAAAAATGCATAAGTGCAGCTAGACGCGCAATCTTGTCTGCCTGTTTCGACGCAAAGTCGCGGAATTGATAGTAGAAACCACCGGGCTGCATGGCCTGCTCAATGAGGTCGTGCTCTTTATCCCATCGGGCTTGTGCCTCCGCCGAAAATGCCAGCGTGCGCCTGAGTAGCAGTTGTCCTTGATCGTCCACCACATGCGCTTTCAGCAACTCAGTGCAGCGTTCGTGGAAACGCATTAGGTTCTGTGTATCGAGCGTCGGCGCGTAGGCGAGGAATCGAGATCCAGCCATCACTGGAGGCGCGATCACGAAGCAGCGGGCGAAAAAGCCCGAGTCCCGAAGAAGCTCACCCTTCTGCGCCAAGAGCTTCTGGAAGACCCCTGGCTGAAACTGAAGAAGTAGGGTCAGTGCTGGCTTTTCGATCACCAGCTCACCAGCGGTGGCTCGGTCGATGATCAACGTACTGCTGTCCCACGCCTTGTTCAGCAGTCCTGGATCCGAGAGTGCCCGGCTGGAAATGATCAGATGGCCCTCGTCTGAAATCAGCGAAGTCGTCGGGATAGATTCCGCGAGACTACTCCAGAGTGCAGTCGGGGTGACGTTCTCGTGGACCAGTTTGAAGCGCTTTGGCCGGTTGGGCTTCGATTTTGCATGCTCCCTAAGCCGCTCGCGTTCTTCATCCAACCGCTCAGTGGATTCGGCCTTTCGTCGAATCGACGCCTGAATCCCCCTCTCTTCAGCTCTCCAAGCGGCCATTGACGCGTCGAACTCTGCGAGTGCAGCCTTGTGCAACGCCGATGCTTCGGTGGCAAATGCGCTGAGTGGGGTAAGCACTTTGCTCAGAGAGGCGGATTTTCGTTCGCCTGACGGCTGAATAACCGCGAAGAATTGCCCAATCGGAGAGATCAAGCCAGGGCGTTTTTCAATCTCCACAAGACCTTGGACGCAAAGGGAAGCAACTGCCAGAGCCGCTACTGCATTCGGTGAGACTGAATTGCCCGTCACTAGCGTGGACTCATAGACGGCACTTCCCATCAGCTCGCCCAGAGCGTGAAGAGGGAAATTCTCCATGTTGTTCGCATCGTTCATTTGATTATCCTCGGAAGGTTTGATTTGAGCCGAATGGCTCCGCCGAGAGGATCGCCTGAATACGGATTATTGAAAATTCCTCTACCCCCCAGAGCTATCTCGCAACTCGGCTCTACCCCCTAGAGCGATTTAATAAGTTTAGAAGCCGCACTACACTGGCAGCACTTACGCAGTGGAGGTGATGCATGAACCGTAATCGAAATGACAGAAATGAACCTAAAGCGGTTGTGGAAATAATCAGAGCGAGAAAACTGATAGAGATGCTCGGTATCGGGCGCTCGACCCTCTACGATTGGCAGAATAAGCGCTCACCCCGATTCGATCCAACTTTCCCGAAGAGGATTCGATTGGGAAAGGCTAGTGTCGGCTGGCTACTGGAAGAGGTGATTGCGTGGATTGCTGCCCGCGCCAATGAACGACTGACGTCCTAGACTAAATGGAAATTCGACTTCAATTTCAGCACTAACTCGACAGGTGCTGATTTACATAAATTTGCAATTATTCATCTTGTGCGAGAGGGTTTGATCTGTATTGGTTGTATTTTCTATAAACTTTATTTTGGTTTTTATTGAATTAAATAAGAATGGATATAGAGGGGTGCGTAGTTATTTTAATAACGGATGGCCAGGCAAGGGTTGTCTAGTCATTTAATCGAGTTGTTCTGATTGTGAGTAAAGGCGTCGCCGTCTTGTGGATGGAATATTCCAGAAGAGCGCTATGAAAGGAAGGAGGTGGGAGATGCCTTTGATTCACTCATTCTTCATTGAAAAGGAGATGGGGTAGCTGATGCGAATAAATGCAAATCGAATGAAGAGAAGGTTGCAAGAAAGGTCGATGAAGATCGTTGGCGATGCCCCAGAGGCAACGCTTACAACGATCACTCACGAAATCGATGCAGTTGCTTGGATTGATCACGTCACGAAGCTGTCAGATGTCCTTAAATCGACTGACTCCACACTGTTCCATGTTCAGATGCGAAGCGATGGTGGGTGCAATGTGATTGGCGATGACTGTATTGTTCAACCGGTCATTTGGGCAATTGAACGTGCGCCTGACTACATTAAAAAATACTACCCTTACCATGATTTTGATCCGAGGATCGAGGTCTTCTTTAAAATGCTCAGTGAAGATCCACTCGTAAAGGAGTGTGTTCGAACCGGATTGCGTGCATTGTCACAGGAGAATGCAACGCTGATTTGCGATCACCTTAACCGGTTCGTGGCGTCCTTTCGTACTGAGGTGACAAGCCAAAGTTTCAGAGTCCTTTCATATCGTTGTAAGCGACGTGCACTTAAAGTTCAGCGTGAAATGGTGCACTACGTTGAGAGGTTGTTCTCCCGCTGTTCTCGCTTGCTCGTGGTGCGCGTAGATACCTACTACCCGTCAGTATTGAAGGATGGTGAGCTAAACGGGATCACAGTGCCGCCTGACAAACTGCGTAAGGATAGGGAGCGATTTGTACGAAAGCTCAATAGCGAAAAATTTGCCGCTAACAAGGTCGGCCACTGCTGGAAGCTTGAGTACGGTTTGACGAAGGGCTTTCATTATCACTGGCTCTTCTTTTTTGATGGTGCCAAGGTCCGCGAAGACATTACTATCGGACGGCTGATTGGGCAAACTTGGGAGAGTTTGCAGAAAGGAGAGGGGCTTTACTGGAACTGTAATGCTTTTAAGGATAAATACATAGATCTGGGCATCGGCATGGTGTCCCACTTTGATCAAGAACGACGATTAGGCTTGCGGAAAGCGATGGCCTACCTGACCAAACCCGATTATCACCTCTGTTTGAAGGAGGTCGATGTTGGACGCACGTTTGGGAAAGGGCTGATTAAAGCTCGACCGAAGGAGTCGCGAGGCCGTCCTCGGGTCCGTTGAGCTTATTTTTGATTCTTTTTAATGCATTTGGGGATGCGGTTTTGTTGTATGCATCGACAACCACATATTTTTCATTTCCCATCCATTTTAAGATTGTATTAATAAGCTTTTCTTCGTCTGGATTGATCTCTAAGTTGATTTTATTCTCTCTTTCATGTTCTGTTATGAATGCACTTAGTTTTGTGACGATATTTTCTGCGGCATTAACTTTGGAAGTCCAACCGCCTTCCGGCTTTAGTTCGAAAAGAAGTCGTGCTGCCTCTTGCCTTGCAGGTGCTCTCTTTTCATCTCTTTTAGAGCCGCCAATTGCCCCATACGCTTTAAGGGTCTGAGCCATTGTGTCAGTGGTTGCAAGATCATAAACTGAAGACTCAGAGTGTCTTAGCGCTTCAAGCGATCTACCGAGAAAGTAGTTGGCTTTATTTATTCTTTTCAATGCGCTCGCATGGTCTCCGCACTCAATTTCACGTTGAGATTGAATTGCATATGCCGATGCGCACATGTAAGCCCGCTTGGATAGTTCTTTATCGCTTTCCGAATTTGGCGTGTTGCTGTAATGCTCGTAAAGCTTAAAAAGAAAGGTGTGTCCTTGGTTGATTGGGATTTTAGTGATGGTGCGGTTTACGCTGTTGAAGATACTGTCAGGATTTTTGTTTTGGGAAAGTGTTCTAATAGTTTCGTCAATCTCATTTTTTAGTGCGCTAGCGATTGTGTCCATTTTTCCGTGAATGATCTTGAGTGGGGTTTAAAGTTTATGTGCAATATGGATATATCGACGTCAAAACCAAGTTGTAGTTGATTCTTGTTTTGCGTTGCAAAGAATGGATTGACCGCTTTTCTAGTTTTTGATAATTCCGCAGCATTTTTTAAACTTTATTCCTGATCTGCACGGGCAGGGTTCATTAGGGCGAGTTTTTTTCTTTTAATTGGGAGTGTTTTTTCAATTTCTGATAGCATTTTCAGTGCGTTTAGTTGAAGGTATGTGGCAATTTTTTCGATCCCTATGTCTACGTTATTTTTTAAATATTTTTTTGCAGGATAGTGGTCGAGGCTAATGGATTTGTTAAGTAGTTCGCGAGATTTCTCGATATTTTTTTCTAGCCCTGTTCCTTCAAAGAAGCAGACTCCCAAGCCGAAATAACTCCAGCGATCCTCTTCCTCAACTCCTCTTTGGTAGTAGTCAATTGCTTTTTCAGGGTCAGCTAAAGAATACTCGCTATTGAGGTGTAGTAGACCAAGGCAATAATAGGCCCGCGTCTCCCCGTTTTGTAGCGCCTTGTTCCAGTAATAATCGGCGCCTTCATAATCCTTGTGATCTTTGTAGAGAATGCTTCCATAGTGGTCACAAGCACTATCTAGTCCGGAGTCAGCGGCCTTCTTGATTGTTTCGATCGCCTGTTTTTTGTCTGCGTCGATTATTTCACGTTCAACATACTGTGCATAACGGAAACGAGCTTCAATGTTAGGCTTTATTTCATCTGACGCTTTGAATAGCGAAGGAGAAGGGGCTACAGCTGGAGTGATGGCAGCAGCGCCGAGAAACCCATCAAGGCCTGGTAAAAGGCCGGGGTGGTCGATCTGGCGGCTGAACTGGCTATGCTCTGCGCGGAGGTTTATGGCCGGCCCGCACAAGTTGCACCTCGGCCAAGCCGACCTTGGACATCTGGCCAGAATTGGGCGGCAAAGTACCCGTTAGCGGCCCCTCAATTAGCTACCGAGCATCCACTGAAGCCGGGGCGATTCATATCCAACCAGACGAGCTACAACTGACGCCGAGCAACGCTAACGGGGAAAGCTCGGGGTTCTTGACGTCGGAATTTCTTGCGTCTAGCATGATAGTTAGATAGGGAATTTCTTGGATCCACAAAGGTAGATGGATAACCATTGGCCGGGGTGTAGTGCGGTCGTAACCTAAGGAGAGAGAAAATGGCTACCCAACAAGCTCAGAGCCTGGAATCGGTCATGGCCGCCTCTCTGAAGCAGTATGACCGGGGTGATCCGACGTGGTTTTCGCATCTCGCAAAGGAT
>Ga0116181_1000638_pt1 | contig 32038 bp, 23 predicted proteins | sample AD_UKC075_MetaG_FD_89752 | JGI IMG/M metagenome (GOLD analysis project Ga0116181, IMG submission 89752) | Active sludge microbial communities of municipal wastewater-treating anaerobic digesters from USA - AD_UKC075_MetaG | ecosystem: Engineered > Bioreactor > Anaerobic > Digestate | place: USA... | reverse complement strand
TCAACCGGTTGAGGTGCTCGGCGACTTCGATGTAGCCCTCGTAGGGCGTCACCATGAAACAGGTGTGGGTGAACTCGCCCACCTGGTCGCGGACCGCATCGACCACCCGCGGCGAGGAGTTGCCGATCGTGGTGACGGCGATCCCGGAACCCAGGTCGATCAGCCGGTTGCCGTCGACGTCCTCGATGATCCCGCCGAAGGCGCGTGCGCAATACACCGGCATGGTGACGCCCACCCCGTGGGAGACCGCGGAAAGCCGGCGCCGGGTCAGTTCCTGGGATTTCGGCCCGGGAAGTTCGGTGACAAGCTTTCGGCTCTGCTCGACGGTCATCACATCTGTGGTCATGGCATTCCTCGGTCCGGTGGGGCTGATCGAAAGCGTAGCCGGACCTCGCTACCTCGCATCGGGAAACCCTGGTGTCCAGCGGTCCCGCCGGGCCCGGTGAGCAGGGGCGGACCAGGCAAGCACGTCCGCCCCGGCAACTGCATGAGGGTTCCGTTTGTGGTCAATGGCACACTGGACGGCACACTTACCTGCCGCGGGCACTCTGTTCGGCGGTCTCCGAACTACTGGAAAGACACGATCTGCCATGGAACTGCTGAGCTTCCTGCCCCTCTTCATCATCATGGGAGCCTTCCTGTTCTTCGCCTCCCGCCGGCAGCGCAAGGCCATGCAGGCCACCATCGACCTGCACGAATCGCTGCGGGTCGGCGACCGGGTTTACACCACGTCAGGGCTGGCGGGCGATATCACCGCCATCACCGAGGACACCGTGTCGCTGGAGATCGCGCCCGGTGTGGTGACCGAATGGATGAAGCTGGCCATCCGGGAGAAGATCGACGCGGCCGACTCCTTCGAGACCGACTCCTTCGAGACCGATGATGTCGTCGAGATCACTGAGACGTCCGCGGAGGCTTTCGAGCCCTCCGAGGCCGACGCGAAGAGGTTGGCCTCGAAACGGCTGACCGACGACTGACCGTCCGCGCCGACCCGTACCCTTTCGGGAGCGCAGGGTGTCGCCCGGGCGGAATGCGGGACCACCGGGGTTGACTCACGGAGTTGACTGAGGTGCCTCGTCCGCCATGGAACACGCCCGGTGGCACGCAGAGCTCAACAGCACGCAGAACAGAACGCGCAGAACAGAACGAGGAGAATCCACAACGTGGCATCGTCATCGGCGCCGGTGCGGCCGTACCGCTACCTTGCGCTGTTCCTGATCATGCTCATCGGGGTGTACCTGCTGGTGTTCCTCACCGGTGACCGCGAGGCCAAGCCCAAACTGGGCATCGACCTGCAGGGCGGTACCCGTGTCACGCTGACCGCGCGCACCCCGGATGGTTCCAAGCCCACCCGCGACGCGCTCAACCAGGCCCAGCAGATCATCAGCGCCCGGGTGAACGGACTCGGTGTTTCCGGGTCCGAGGTGGTCATCGACGGCGACAACCTGGTCATCACGGTGCCCGGTAACGACGGCAACGAGGCCCGTAACCTCGGGCAGACCGCGCGGCTCTACGTCCGGCCGGTGATCGGCCAGCCCATCCCGGTCGAGGCGGTCAAGGAGCAGGCCAAGAAGGCCGCGCCGCCGCCGGGCGGGGCACCCGCTCCCGGCGCACCGGCTCCGGGCGGGGCTCCTCCCGGTGCCCCGCCCGCTCCGTCCACACCTGCACCTCCGCCAGCGCCGGCGCCCGCCCCTGCGCCGGCCCCCGCGCCCGCGCCCGCTCCGGCACCCGCGCCCGCCCCTGCCCCGGCGCCCAGCACCGGCGCCGTGGGCGAACAACCCAAACCTCAGCCACGTCCGTACCCGCTCGAACCGGGTCCGACGCCCTCACCGTCGCCGTCACCGGCACCCGCCGCCGGCGCACCACCCGGCGCAGGCCCGCCACCTGGTGCTCCTCCGGGTGCGGCTCCGCCGCCCGGGGCGCCCCCGGCCCCCGGCGCACCGAAACCGCCGGGCCCGCCCGATCCGCGCGAGGATCTCGCCGCACGGATCAAGTTCGAGAAGGATCTGCGGCAAAGCACCAACCAGACGTTGCTGATCTTCGCCGTGCAGTACGTCGCCGAACGCTGCGGCGAGGAGGACGTGCTCGCCGGTAACGACGACCCGAATCTGCCCCTGGTGACCTGTTCGGCGGACAACAAGGCCGTCTACATCCTCGACAAGTCGATCATCAGCGGCGACCAGATCAAGAACGCCTCTTCAGGCTTCGACCAGCAGAGCGCGACCTACGTCGTCGACCTGGAGTTCAAGGACGAGGCATCCAAGACCTGGGCAGATTTCACCGCCGCCAATGTCGGCACCCAGACGGCCTTCACCCTGGACTCGAAGGTGGTCAGTGCCCCGCAGATCCGCGAGGCGATCCCCGGCGGTCGCACCCAGATCAGCGGTGGTGACCCGCCGTTCACCCCGGACAGCGCCCGGGAATTGGCCAACGTCCTCAAATACGGCTCGCTGCCGCTGTCCTTCGAATCCTCGGAGGCCGAAACCGTGTCGGCGACATTGGGCCTGACCTCGCTGCGCGCGGGCCTGATCGCCGGCGCCATCGGCTTGGCCATGGTGCTGGTGTACTCGCTGGTCTACTACCGGGTGCTGGGCCTGCTCACCGCGTTGTCGCTGGTTGCCTCGGGTGCCATGGTGTTCGGCATCCTGGTGCTGTTGGGCAGGTACATCAACTACACCCTTGACCTGGCCGGTATCGCGGGTCTGATCATTGGTATCGGCACCACCGCCGACTCGTTCGTGGTGTTCTTCGAACGCATCAAGGACGAGATCCGGGAGGGCCGCTCGTTCCGGTCGGCGGTACCGCGCGGCTGGGCCCGGGCGCGCAAGACCATCCTGTCGGGTAACGCCGTCAGCTTCCTGGCCGCCGCAGTGCTCTACTTTTTGGCAGTCGGACAGGTTAAGGGCTTCGCCTTCACGCTCGGTCTGACGACGATCCTCGACGTCGTGGTGGTGTTCCTGATCACCTGGCCGCTGGTCTACCTGGCGTCGAAGTCGTCGCTGATGTCCAAGCCGGCTCTGAACGGGCTGGGTGCGGTCCAGCAGATCGCTCGTGAGCGGCGGATAGCCGGACAGACCGCGGTGGGTGCCGGGACGGAACGGGGATGATGACCGAGAACAGCAAAGACGTCGACGTGACCGCCGACGCCGAGTCCACCGTCTCCGCGGGGCAGCAGCTACCGCAGCACGGCTTCTTCACGCGGCTCTACACCGGTACCGGTGCCTTTGACGTCGTGGGCAAGCGCAAGCTGTGGTACGTCATCACCGCCCTGATCGTCGCGCTCGCCGGGGCCAGCATCGTGTTGCGCGGGTTCACCTTCGGCATCGACTTCCAGGGCGGCACCAAGGTGTCCTTCCCGGTCGCGGGCGTGAACGGCAACGCCAGCGTCACCGAGGTCGAGCAGGTTTTCACCGAGGCGATCGGCACCGCGCCGCAGTCGGTGGTCATCGTGGGCAACGGGCCCACGGCCACGGTTCAGATCCGCTCCGAGGCCCTCGACAACGCCGAGGCCGCCGACGTGCGTGAGGCGTTGTTCGAGAAGTTCCAGCCCAAGGGTTCCGACGGCAAGCCCAGCAAGCAGGCCATCAGCGACTCCGCGGTGTCGGAGACCTGGGGCGGACAGATCACCCAGAAGGCCCTGATCGCCCTGGCCGTGTTTCTGGTGCTGGTGACCATCTACATCACCATGCGCTACGAGCGCTATATGGCTACAGCAGCCCTGCTCTCCCTGGGCTTGGACATGATCACCGTCGCCGGCATCTACTCCCTGGTGGGTTTCGAGGTCACCCCCGCCACGGTGATCGGCCTGCTCACCATCCTCGGCTTCTCCCTCTACGACACCGTCATCGTGTTCGACAAGGTGGAGGAGAACACCAAGGGCTTCGAACACACCACCCGGCGCACCTACGCCGAACAGGCGAACCTGGCGATCAACCAGACCTTCATGCGTTCGATCAACACCAGCGTCATCTCGGTGATGCCGGTCGTGGCGCTGATGGTGGTGGCGGTCTGGATTCTTGGTGTGGGCACCCTCAAGGACCTGGCCCTGGTTCAGTTGATCGGCATCATCGTCGGCACCTACTCGTCGATCTTCTTCGCCACTCCGCTGCTCGTCACGCTGCGGGAGCGCACCGAGAAGGTTCGCAACCACAATCGCAAGGTGCTCAACCGGCGTAAGCAGGCCACGAGTGACGCCGCGTCGGCATCGGCCGAACCGGTGGCGGTGGGCGCTGGGGCGTCGGCGGCGGGTACCGCGCCCGAGGCGCGCCCACTGCGGCCGCGTCGGCCTTCCGGTAAGCGCGGCACGGGCGACCAGTAGTGCTCGCCGGTCGCTCGGCGGTGAGCGGGCGCGCTCGCCGGAAGGCGGCGTCCGTCGCCTCCGCACTGATCCTGATATCCCCGTTCGCGCTGAGCGGGTGTTCGGGTGGGGCGGCCGAGCAGGTCAACTACGCCGTTGACGGCGTGCTGACCACCTACAACACCAACACCGTCGACGGGGCCGCATCCGCGGGCCCGCAGGCGTTCGCCCGGGTCCTGACCGGGTTCGGCCTGCACGGCCCGGACGGGCAGGTGCTGGCCGACACCGACTTCGGTTCGGTGTCGGTGGTCGGGCGCGAACCCCTGGTGGTGGATTACCAGATCGCTGACGACGCGGTGTACTCCGACGGTAAGCCCGTGGTCTGTGACGACATGGTGCTGGCCTGGGCGGCCCAGTCGGGGCGCTTCCCGGGCTTCGACGCCGCGAGTCAGGCGGGCTATCTCGATATCGCCGGTATCGAATGCCAGGCCGGTCAGAAGAAGGCGCGGGTGAATTTCTTTCCCGGCCGCAGCGTCGTCGACTACACCCAGTTGTTCACCGCCACATCGCTGATGCCCTCCCACGTGATCGGTGACGAACTGGGTCTCGACGTCCCGGCGTCGCTGCTCGGCGGCGACCCGGCGGTGGTGGCGCGTATCGCCGACGCCTGGAACACCATCTGGCAACTCAACGAGAACATCGATCTCAAACGCTTCCCCTCTTCGGGCCCCTACAAGATCGACTCCGTTCTTCCGGAGGGAGCCGTGGTCCTCACGGCCAACGACAAGTGGTGGGGTGCGGAACCGGTCACCAAGCGGGTTGTGGTGTGGCCACGCGGGGTGGACGTGCAGGACCGGGTCAACAACGGCAAGTTCCACGTCGTCGACGTCGCCACCGGTTCGTCGGGAACCCTCGCCACGCCGGATGACTACCAGCGCACCGAGATCCCGGCCGGGGGCATCGAGCAACTGATCTTCGGGGTTCGCGGAGCGCTGGCCACGCCGGAGGCGCGTCGTGCGCTGTCGCTGTGCACCCCCCGTGACGTGATCGCCCGCAACGCCGGTGTCCCGGTCGCCAACACCCGGCTCAACCCGGTGGCCGATGACGCCTACAGCGGCGCCGAAGCCGCAGCTGAGGGCGGCGCGTTCGCCGTCGCCAATCCGGAGGCGGCCCGGGCGGCGATTCAAGGCGTCCCACTGACGGTGCGCATCGGCTACCAGGCGCCGAATCCCAGGCTGGCGGCCACCATCGCGGCGATCACCTCGTCCTGCGCGGCGGCGGGAATCACCGTCGTCGACGCCACCACCGACTCGACCGGTCCGCAGACCCTGCGGGACGGCGGTATCGACGCTCTGCTGGCCAGCACCGGCGGCGCGACCGGGAGCGGCTCCACGGGGTCGTCGGCGTTCGACGCCTACGCTCTGCACACCGGCAATGGGAACAACTTGTCCGGCTATTCGAACCCCCAGATCGACGGCATCATCTCCGCCCTGGCGATCACCACCGACCCCAAGGAGCAGATCCGGTTGCTCGCCGACGCGGCACCGATGTTGTGGTCCGATGTGCCCACGCTGCCCCTCTACCGCCAGCAGCGCACCGTTCTGGCGTCGAAGAAGATGTTCGCGGTCGAGGCGAACCCGACCAGGTGGGGAGCCGGCTGGAACATGGACCGCTGGATGCTCAAGCCATGACCCCGAAGACGGGCCCCGAGGGTGCGGCAACGGTGGCCGACATCCTGGCCCGGCTGACCCGGGAGGTTGCCGGCTTCCCCGAACCGGGGGTGATCTTCCGTGACCTCACCCCGGTGCTGGCCGACGACCACGGGTTCGCGGTGATCACCGACGCGTTGGCCCGGGTGGTGGCCGGGGCCGACCTGATCGCCGGGATCGACGCCCGCGGCTTCCTACTCGGGGGAGCGGTGGCCCATCGGCTCGGCTGCGGCGTGCTGGCCATCCGCAAGAGCGGCAAGCTGCCGCCGCCGGTGTTCAGCCGCAGCTATGACCTGGAGTACGGCAGCGCGACGCTGGAGATTCCCGCCGAGGGCATCGAACTGGCCGGCCGCCGGGTGGCCGTCGTCGACGACGTGCTGGCCACCGGCGGGACCCTGGCTGCGAGTCGCGATCTGCTCGCGAGCGCGGGTGCCGACGTCACGGTCGCCGCGGTGGTCATGGAACTGGCGGGGTTGGGCGGCCGGGAACTGCTCACGCCCCTCCCGGTGCACAGCCTGCAGCAGGTCTGACCGGTCCGCGGCGATCCCGCGACGACGCCGTCTCGGGCCACCGCCCGGTGCGGGCGTTCAGGAAGCGAAGCTGATGTCCACCGAGAGGCGTTCTCCGATAGCCCGGGCGGCCGCCCAGTCACCGGCGCGTGCGGCGTCGGCGAGTGCGTCGACCAACGGGCTGTGCACATCGAAGTCGGCCAGCCAGGCCGCCACCGCACCGGCAATCTCGGGGCCGGGGACGCTGACCGTCCGGCCACGTAGTCGATCGCTCACCTGATACAGCTGGGGACTGGACTCTGGTCGCTCGCCGCGATGCCGTTTCGTTCCGAAGAGGTCGCTGTTCAACCGAAACAGTGGAGACACGGCGTCATCACCCCTAGTTGCGAGGGTTTCGCCCGCGAAGGCATCGAGTTCAGTATCGCGCCTCCGGCCCGTCGAGTAAAGGACATTCTGAGAAAATCTCAGAATTGTGCATGCTGCGGCAGGGACGGGCGGAGGCGATATCCTCGCAATGCGCCCGCAACGGAGGTGGACATGGCAGAGGAGACGGTCACCGGCTCGCTGCCGGTCGCCGAATCGGGTTCGGAGACTTCGCCGGTCGAGCATCGCCCAGAGCCCCAGAAGGGCTCGGACATCCCGAAGTCGACATCCAGCGCCTCTCGGCGGGTGCGGGCCCGTCTGGCCCGGCGGATGACGGCGCAGCGCGGCACCGTCAACCCGGTGCTCGATCCGCTGGTCTCGGTGCACCGCGCCGTCTACCCCAAGGCTGACCTGTCCTTGCTGCAGCGCGCCTACGAGGTCGCCGAGTCCAAGCACGAGGGTCAGTTACGCCGCTCCGGGGACCCCTACATCACCCATCCGCTGGCGGTGGCGACCATCCTCGCCGAACTCGGCATGGACACCACCACCCTGGTCGCTGCGCTGCTGCACGACACGGTGGAGGACACCGGGTACACGCTGGAGGCGCTGACCACCGAATTCGGCGACGAGGTCGGACACCTCGTCGACGGGGTGACCAAACTCGACAAAGTGGTGTTGGGCAGCGCCGCTGAAGGCGAGACCATCCGCAAGATGATCATCGCCATGGCCCGTGATCCCCGGGTTCTGGTGATCAAGGTGGCCGATCGGTTGCACAATATGCGCACCATGCGGTTCCTGCCGCCCGAGAAGCAGGCCCGCAAGGCGCGCGAGACGCTGGAAGTCATTGCGCCCCTTGCCCATCGACTGGGAATGGCCACCGTCAAGTGGGAGTTGGAGGACCTGTCGTTCGCGATCCTGCACCCTAAGCGCTACGAGGAGATCGTCCGGCTCGTCGCCGATCGGGCGCCCTCCCGCGACACCTATCTGGCCAAGGTGCGTGCCGAGATCACCGCCGCACTCGGCGCTATGAAGATCGGCGCGACGGTCGAGGGCAGGCCAAAGCACTACTGGTCGATCTATCAGAAGATGATCGTCAAGGGCCGCGACTTCGACGACATCCACGACCTGGTCGGCGTCCGGATCCTCTGCGACGAGATCCGCGACTGCTACGCCGCGGTTGGCGTTGTGCACTCGCTGTGGCAGCCCATGCCGGGCCGATTCAAGGACTACATCGCCCAGCCGAGGTTCGGGGTGTACCAGTCGCTGCACACCACCGTCGTCGGTCCGGAGGGCAAACCGCTGGAGGTGCAGATTCGCACCCGCGATATGCACCGCACCGCCGAGTACGGGATCGCGGCACACTGGCGCTACAAGGAGTCCAAGGGGCGCAACACCGCCTCACATCCGACCTCCGCCGCCGAGATCGACGATATGGCCTGGATGCGGCAGCTGCTCGACTGGCAGCGGGAGGCCGCCGACCCGGGCGAGTTCCTCGAGTCCCTGCGTTACGACCTGGCGGTCCAGGAGATCTTCGTCTTCACCCCCAAGGGTGACGTCATCACCCTGCCGGCCGGCTCCACCCCGGTCGACTTCGCCTACGCCGTGCACACCGAGGTCGGCCACCGCTGCATCGGCGCGCGGGTGAACGGCCGCTTGGTCGCCCTGGAGCGGAAGCTCGAAAACGGGGAACTGGTGGAGGTTTTCACCTCGAAGGCGCCCAACGCCGGCCCATCCCGGGATTGGCAGAGCTTCGTGGTGTCGCCGCGGGCGAAGGCCAAGATCCGCCAGTGGTTCGCCAAGGAGCGGCGCGAGGAGGCGCTGGAGAGCGGCAAGGACGCGATCGCCCGTGAAGTTCGCCGCGGCGGGCTTCCGCTGCAACGACTCGTCAACGGCGAGGCGATGGCCGCGCTGGCCAGCGAACTGCGCTATGCGGACGTCTCCGCGCTGTTCACCGCGGTGGGGGAGGGACACGTCTCGCCCCGACACGTCGTGCAGCGCCTTCTGGCCCAACTTGGTGGTGCCGACGGCGCCGAGGACGAACTCGCCGAACGATCCACCCCGGCCACCATGCCGGTGCGTCACCGTCGCAGCGAGGACACCGGCATCGCGGTGCCCGGCGCGCCGGGGACGCTGACCAAGCTCGCCAAGTGCTGCACACCGGTGCCGGGCGACAACATCCTGGGTTTCGTCACCCGCGGCGGCGGGGTGAGCGTGCACCGCACCGACTGCACCAACGCCGCCGATCTGCAACGGCAGTCCGAGCGCATCATCGACGTGGTGTGGGCCCCGTCCCCGACGTCGGTATTCCTGGTGGCCATCCAGGTCGAGGCACTCGATCGGCACCGGTTGCTCTCCGACGTCACCCGGGTTCTCGCCGACGAACGGGTGAACATCCTGTCGGCCTCGGTGACCACCTCCGATGACCGGGTCGCCGTCAGCCGCTTCACCTTCGAACTCGGCGATCCGAAGCACCTCGGTCATGTGCTCAACGCGGTACGCAACGTCGAAGGCGTCTACGACGTCTACCGGGTGACTTCCGCCGCCTGACGATGCCGGGCGAGGAACGAGCCTGGAGGAGGAAGGCGGCTATCGGGTTCCGCCGCCTGACGATGCCGGGCGAGGAACGAGCCTGGAGGAGGAAGGCGGCAATCAGGTTCTGCCGCCTAGTCTGGCTGCCGCGTCTCCGTCCTGAGCGCCGGTCGCCCCCGGTAGGGTCATCCCCATGTCGGATCGGCCGCTGATGTCAGGTTTCCCGCCTGCGGAGGAGTCCCGCGTGACCCTGTTGAACTGGCAGGACCCGCCGTTCAACCGCTGGTCGTTTCAGCACCTGCGGGAGTTGATCCCCACCCAGCGGATATCGCGCGGCTACGGCAAGCCGCGGCCGTTGCCACTGCACCCCGTCCCGCTCAATCCCAGCGACGTCGAAGTGCAGCGGTTGGAGGGCCTCGGAACCCTGGCGGATGTGCTGGGAGACACCTGGACCGATGCGGTGGTGATTCTGCACAACGGCCGGATCGTTCTGGAGGGCTACGGCAACGGTATGGCCCCCGACACCCCGCACCTGCTGATGTCGGTGACCAAGTCGGTGGTCGGCTGCATCGCCGGCATCCTCACCGAGCGTGGCGACCTGAACCCCGAGATGGTGGTCGAGTACTACGTGCCGGAGGTGGCGGGATCCGGGTACGGCGGCGCCCGGGTCCGGGACCTGCTCGACATGAGAACCGGGGTGGCGTTCAGCGAGGAGTACACCAATCCCGACGCCGAGGTCCGGGTGATGGAGCGCTACATGGGCTGGCGGCCGGGCCTGAGCCCCGGCGAGAACGGCGGGATGTACGCCTACCTGGCCACGCTGGGTTCGGCCGGTCCGCACGGCGGCACCTTCGTCTACCGCTCGGCGGACACCGACATGCTCGGTTGGGTCTGCGAACGAGCTGCGGGCACCCGGATGGCCGACCTGGTGTCGACGTTGATCTGGCACCCGCTCGGCGCCGAGTTCAACGCCGAGATCACCTGCGACGGGGTCGGCTCGGCGATTCACGACGGCGGGATGTCGGCGACGGCGCGGGACATGGCCCGATTCGGCCAGCTGCTGCTCGAGGACGGTTTCGTCGACGGCATGCCGGTGGTGCCGAGTCGCTGGCTGGGCGCTGCCAGGGCGCTGGACCCCGACATCCGCGGCGCGTTCGCCTCGTCGGACTCCGAACCGGTGCTCACCGGCGGCTGGTATCGCAACCAGTTCTGGTTCGTTCCGGGTGCGGTCGGGGACCTGCAACTCTGTCTTGGTATCCACGGTCAGATGGTGCTGGTCGATCGCGCCACCCGAACGGTGTCGGTGAAGATGTCGACCTGGCCGACGGCGCAGTCGGCCGCGTACCTCATCGACACCATCCGGGGGTTCGCGGCGGCGGGCCGGCACCTGGCCGGACTCAACGGTCGTGCGAACGACCGGATGGTGGGTACCGGACCGATCGGCGTGGTGGAGGGACGCGAGCGCGGGCACGGTTAGCCCGGCCCCTTCCCAAACCGGGCGGCGACTACTTCACGAAGCTGATCGGCACCACGGTCGGTGCCTGCGGCAACGGCTCGCTGACGTACATCGAACGGATGCCGTTGATGTAGTTGCGGCACCGCGTGGTGAGCCCCTCATCGGTCTGCATGCGGCCCTTGGTGACCAGAATGCCCAGATCGGCGCCCTTGAACCGGTAGTCGCCCGGCCCGTACACCCGCATGTAGAAGCACTCGTCCTCGTGGGTGACGTCATGCCAGTCGTTGGTGACCCCGACGAAATTCAGGGTGCCGTCCTCGCCGAGACGGTACCGGCCGGTGGTCGGTGCGGCCAGGATCCGCTCGACGGAGTCGTTGGGTTCCTTCATGATCAGCTGGGCCCAGACGTCGACGGCGGCCAGTTCCCGCCACCGCTCGTTGATCTCGTCCACGTCGAGGCTGTAGTCGACCCCCATGAACTCGAGCAGGTGGAACAGGAACAGCGGGATGTCGGAGTAGGCCCCCGCGGTGACGTTCGTCATCGACGAGGCGCCGGAGATGCGGGGGTTCAACTCACCCAGGTAGACCTCGTCGGAGTCGAGGTCGACCAGGACGTCGACCTCGAAGAACCCGCGGTAACCCTCATCGCGGAGCCGGTCACCGAGCCGCCGCACATGGCCGATCGCGGTGGCGCGGTGGGCCTCCGACAACGCCTCCGGGAAGAGGTCGTTACCGCACCAGCCGCCGCGGTAGGGCGTCAACTCCGGGTATCCGGTCAGGTCGGTCATGAAGGGGCCGACGACGGTGCCGTGCCGGGTGTTGACCGCCTCGACGGCGACCGCCCGGTTGTTGATCCGCTTCATGATCTTGAGCTCTTCGCCGACGATGTCCTCGCTGCACCGATCCCAGTCGGCCTCCGCGGCGATGAAGAAGGTCGTCTTTCCCGAGTCGCCGTAGGGGGTCTGAACCACCAGATCGGTACCGAGGCCGTGCCGACCGGCGAGGTCGATCAGCGTCTCGTAGCTGTCCGCCCGGCCCAGGACGTTGGGCACCGAGGGGGCGCCGGCCTGTTCACCGAGTTTGGTGGTGACGATCTTGGAGTCCAGGTGCCGGCGGAGTTCGTCCTTGGGCAGGATCAGGTTGTAGTTCAGCTCCTCGCAGATCTCCTCGGTTTCGGCGTCGAAGAAGACCATCGCCACCATCGGACGCAGTCCCGTTGCCGCGCAGCGGGATTCGATGAAGCTCTGCACCTCGGGGTCGCGCAGCAGGTAGTTGACGATCTCCTCGCTGCTCTGGAACTCGACATAGGGCCGATTCGAGGGTGCGAACACCCGCGGATGGGCGCCGTCCCAGGAGTCGTGGTAGACGATGTACTCGAATCCGCGCACCCATCGGTCGATGCCGAGAAGGTTGAACGCCGTCGGTCCGACGAAGAAGATCGGCTGCTCGTTGGTCCGGAAGAAGGTCCGCATCTCCGAGATCCCGTTGAGTCCCCGGGACCCGAAAACCTTGGAAAACAAGCCCTGTCGTTCGCTCATACCCAGTATCTCCTCGTCGCGAATTGTGGCATGCCCGGTGTGAACATGCGGGGAAAAGTGCAGGGGAGGGCTGCGGGCGTGCGGGGCCGGCAGCGGACATCAGGTGCTCAGTCGACGATCACGACGGGGGTGTCCTGCCGCAACGTCTCGCCGCGGAAGAACGCGGGTTCCACCGACCGCCAGATCAGCATCAGCACCAGACCCAGCACGATCAGCCCCATTCCGAGGGTCAGCACCAGGCCGACGCCGAAAATGCTCGCGCCGCTGCCGTAATCCGGTGACGCGCTGTCGCGCAGGGTCACGATCAGCACGCCGAACAGGCCGATCCCGCCGAGCAACGGGAACAGCAGTTTGAACACCACGCTGGAGAGGTTGACGAAAAGTTCGCGCCGGAAGAACCAGATACAGCCGAACGCCGTCAGCCCGTAGTAGAAGCAGATCATGATGCCCAGCGAGTAGATGGTGTCGGTCAGCGCGTTCTCGCTGAGGAACATCATCACCGCGTAGAAGCCGCCGGCGAAGACCCCGGCGACCACCGTCGCGTAGGACGGGGTCAGGTAGCGGGGGTGGATCGCGCCGAATCGCTGCGGCAGCGCCTTGTAGGTCGCCATCCCGAGCATGGTCCGCGAGGCCGGCAGAAAGGTGGTGATCAGGCTGGCGATGCTGGAGGCCAGCACGGCGAGGAACAGCAGGATGTGCCAGGGGTTGCCGAGCACCGGTTCGGCCAGCGCACCGAAGACGTTGTGGGCGATCTTCTCGTTGCCCAGGCCGACCCCCTCGGTTCCCGTCCCGGCGTACAGCACCGAGGCGGTCGACACGATGAGGTAGGTCAGCAGGATCGACAGCACGGTCAGCAACGCCGCGCGGCCGGGCGTCTTATCCGAGCCCTTCGACTCCTCGTTGACCGTCAGGCAGGTATCCCACCCCCAGAACGCGAAGATCGAACCGGACAGCCCCGCGATGAAGGCCGACAGGGTCAGTCCCGCCGGGCTGAACCAGTCCCAGCTGAAGTCGAGACCGGTGGGGGCGGTGCGGGACTTGACGATCGCGACGACCGCGAACACCAGCAGGATCGTCAGCTGGAACCCGACCAGGATGAACTGCACCTTCTCGGTGGTGGTGATACCGCGGTAGGCCACCCAGGTGGCGATCCCCAGAAACGCCAGGCAGGTGACCACGTTGATGGTGTTGTTCTCCCACAGGCCGCCGAGGGTCTCGTTGCGGAAAATGTCGCCGAGTAGTTGGTAGAAGAATTCCACGGCGACGCCGGCCAGATTGGACAGCACGATGGCGGTGGCCAGGATGGCCGCCCACCCGCCGATCCACCCGATGTAGGGGCCGAACGCCTTGGTGGTCCAGGTGAACGACGTGCCGCAGTCCGGAACGACCTTGTTCAACTCGCGATAGGCGTAGGCGGCGAAGAACATCGGCAGGAATCCGGCCAGGATGACCACTGCGGTCTTACTGCCCGCCTGGGTGACCAGAATTCCGATCGTGGCCGACAACGTGTAGGCCGGGGCGACACAGGAGATGCCCAGCACCACACTGCCGAACACGCCCAGTGAGTTACGGGAGAGACCCTTGTCCATCAGATCGGCCTCGGGTGCATGGTGGACTTCGTGTGTCTCTGCCATACCGCCCTCGCCGGGATCGTGAATCACGTTAGCTTTGCGGAGTACCGTACCGCTAAGTCTGGCTTGCGGTTCGGTGTTCGCTTTCGCGTACGGAACTTCATGGGACGGCCAGAAGGACGACCCAGCGGATGGAGGGCACCGCCATGACCGAGGACATCGCCATGACCGAGAGCGTCGGGTGGGCTGAGAGTGGCGTCGTCGTCGGTGCCGACGGCTCCGATCACGGCATCGCGGCGCTGCGCTGGGCTGCCGACACCGCAGTCGCCTACGGACTGCCGCTGACCGTCCTGCATGCGCGCCCCGACGCGGCGGCGGTGCCGACGTTGCTCGCCGAGCCCACCGGAACGCTCGGTGCGGCGGTGGCCGAGGCGCGAACCCGGCAGCCGGATCTGGAGATCCGCGCCCTGCAGATGCCCGACGCGCCGGTTCAGTCACTGCTGGCGGCGGGGGAGAACGCCGACGTCCTTGTGCTGGGGTCCCGCGGCCGGGAGGGTTTCCGGGGGCTGCTGCTGGGGTCGACCACCATGCACGTCGCGCCCTACGCGCAGTGTCCGGTCGTGGTGGTGCACTCCGGTCTGGAGGGCGGCACACCGTTCGAGGACGTCGAGGGCCATCCGGGGAACCCGGGCCAGGTCATCCTCGGTTATGACGGCTCGCCGGCATCCAACCGGGCGGCGGCTTTCGCGTTCCGCCACGCCGAGGCCATCGGGTGCGGGGTGGTGGCGGTGACCGTGGAGCCCGGGCGGGGTGAGCCGGTCGCCGAGCACATCGACCCCGAGAACGCCACCCCCGGATCGGACACCAGCGCATTCCACTCACCGGTGATCGTCACCGCAACATCGTTTCCGATGGTGCCGGTGACATTCATCGCCGGCAGCGGACGGCCCGCCGAGGTGCTGTTGTCCCAGGCGGTCGGCGCCGAACTGCTGGTGGTCGGCAGCCGGGGGTCCGGCGGGTTCTCCGGTCTGATCATGGGGTCGGTCACCCAGAAGGTGCTGGCCCACGCCGACTGCCCGGTGGCGGTGCTGCATCCCGGTGTCCCCGCGGCCACGGCCGCCGGGATGGACTGACCGCCGGCTCAGTCGAGCCGCACCGATTCGATGACGATGGGGGTCTGCGGCGCGCCGTCCGCCTCGCCGCCGGCCACACCGACCGACACCAGAGCGTCGACCGCGGCCAGTCCGGTCCGGTCGATGCTGCCGAACGCGGTGTAGGTCGGCGGAAGTATGGAGTCCCGGTAGACGATGAAGAACTGGCTGCCGTTGCTGTCCGGTCCGGAGTTGGCCATCGCCAGCGTCCCGCGCGGGTAGACGACGGGCTCCTTCAGCGCGGGGTCGAAGGGCCGGTACTGGTTGGTCGGGTACTCGTTGGCGAAGCGGTAGCCGGGACCGCCGGTTCCGGTGGCGGTCGGATCACCGCACTGCAGCACCGATGTGGTCGTCGAGTCGGTCAGCCGGTGGCACCGGGTGTTGTCGAAGAACCCCTGCTGGGCGAGGCTGACGAAACTGTTCACCGTGCACGGCGCCTTGGCGTTGTCGAGTTGCAGGCCGACGACCACGTCCTCGGTGGTCCCGTCGTTGAACTTCGCGGTCGCCCCGACCAGCGGCGGATCGGTCGGCACCCGCCCCGGGCGGGGCGGCCTGACCGGTTTGGCGGCCCGGGTGGGTGTCGACGGGTAGCTGCAGGTGGCGCCCAGTCCGGCCGGCGGATCGAACGGCGGCAGCGGCGCCCCCACAGTTCCGGGCGGGACACCCATGCCGCGGTACTCCGGCGATTCGCGCACCACCTTCGCCGCCCAGGAGAACAACAGCACGCCGACCACCAGGATGAGTACGGTCGCCACCGTCAGGATGTACCCGATCACCAGGCCGGCCACGGCCATCCCGCGCCCCTCCTCGCCGGAGCGCTTGATCTGCGACAGCGACAGATGGCCGAACAGGATGGCCAGCGGGGCGAACAGGAAGGCGCACACCAGGGACGCGATCGCCATGGCGTTGGTGCGCCGCGGCGGATACGGGTACGGCGGGTACGGGGGCGGCGGATACGGGGAGGGTGCGGGGACCGGCGGCGGCCACGGCTCCTCCGGGTACGGCACCGCCGTTCCGTGCGGCGGGGTCGGCAGATCCGGGTGTTCCTGGGGCGGGGGCGCCGTCATCCGGGCTGGTCCTGGCTAGTCCAGGAGGATCGACTTGACCGTCACCGCGGTCGCGGGCTTGCCGTCCTGACCGCCGCCGGCGACACCACCCTTGGCGATCTTGTCCAAGGTGGCCAGACCCGTGGAGTCGATCGTCCCGAAGACGGTGTAGTTCGGGGGCAGCTTGGAGTCCTTGTAGACCAGGAAGAACTGGCTGCCGTTGGTGTCCGGTCCGGCGTTGGCCATCGCCAGCGCGCCGCGCGGGTACAGCACCGCTTTGCCCAGGGCGGGGTCGTCCTTGGCGAACTGGTTGGTGGGGTACTCGTTGGCGAACTGGTAACCCGGGCCGCCCGCGCCCGTGCCGGCGGGGTCACCGCACTGCAGCACACCCAGATCGGGGGCGGTGGTCAGCCGGTGGCAGACGGTGTCGTCGAAATAGCCCTTCTGGGCCAGGCTGGCGAAGTTGTTCACCGTGCACGGAGCCTCGGCGTTGTTGAGTATCAGCCCGATGTTGCCCTGGTCGGTGGACATGCTGACGCTGATGGTGGCCGGGTCCGTCGGAATCTGGCCGGATTTGGGCGGATCCACCTTCTTGCTGGCCGGCTGCGCGGCCGGGTACTGGCAGTTGGAACCGAGGCCGGCCGGGGCCTTGAACGCCGGCAACTGGTCGGGGCCGCCCCGGGTCAGTGTGGTGGGCGTGCCCGGCCCGGCCGGGGCCGCCGACGTGGACGAGGCTTCGGCGGCGAGTTCTTCCTCGTCGTCGCCGAAGACGAAGGTGATGATCACCGCCGCGGCGGTGACCAGGGCGACCAGGGCTCCGACGACCGACACGATGCGCCGTTGCCGAGCCTTGCGCGCCCGGCTCTCCAACTGCTCCTGGAGCTTGCGCTTGGCAGCCTCGCGTCGTTCCTCGTTGGTCGGCACCGGTGCTTACCTCCGTATCGTTCGGGTCCGCGTCGTTGGCGGCCGCATCGCCCAACGAGTGTGCCAGCCTGACCCGTGAACGGGGGCAGCGCCCACCCCTTGGACGGGGCGTGGCGCGCGATGGGAGACTGATCGCCGTGTTGCTCACCGGCTTTCCGGCCGGCATGTTGGCCTGTAACTGCTACGTGCTGGCGCCTCGTCAGGGATCGGACGCGATCGTCGTCGACCCCGGCCAGCGGGCGTTCGGGCCGCTGCGCCGGATCCTCGACCAGAACCGCCTGACCCCGGCGGCCGTGCTGCTCACCCACGGGCACATCGACCACATCTGGTCGGCGCAGAAAGTCGCCGACACCTTCGGCTGCCCGGTCTACATTCACCCGGCGGATCGGACCATGCTGACCGACCCGATCCGGGGATTCGGGCCCCGGATCGCCCAGGTGGCCTTCGGCGCGATGTTCCGCGAGCCGCGCCAGGTCGTCGAACTCGAGTCCGACGGCCAGACCCTTGACCTCGGCGGGATGGCGGTGACGGTGGACCACACCCCGGGCCACACCCGCGGATCGGTCAGCTTCCGGGTCTCCGGGGCGCACGGCGCACACCCGGGTCAGGGAACAGGCACCGCGGCCGACGAGCACGACCTGGTGTTCACCGGCGACACCCTCTTCAGGGGATCCGTTGGACGCACCGACCTGCCCGGCGGCAGCGGGCGGGATCTGATCGGCTCGATCATGTCCAGATTGATGGTTCTCGAGGACGACACCCGGGTGCTGCCCGGGCACGGAGAGGCGAGCACCATCGGTGTCGAGCGCCGCACCAACCCGTTCCTGCAGGGCCTCGTGCTGTGAGGGGAGTGCTGTGAACGGGTTCCAGGCCCCCAAGGGCGTTCCGGACTACCTGCCGCCGGAGTCGGCCGCATTCGTCGCCGTCCGGGACGGATTGCTGGCCGCCGCCCGCCGCGCCGGTTACGGCGATATCGAGTTGCCGGTGTTCGAGGACACCGCCCTGTTCGCCCGCGGGGTGGGGGAGTCCACCGATGTGGTCTCCAAGGAGATGTACACGTTCGCCGATCGCGGGGACCGTTCGGTGACGCTGCGCCCGGAGGGCACCGCCGGGGTAATGCGGGCGGTCATCGAGCACGGACTCGACCGCGGTGCGCTGCCGGTCAAACTCTGCTACGCCGGGCCCTTCTTTCGATACGAACGGCCACAGGCCGGCCGATACCGTCAGTTGCAGCAGGTTGGGGTCGAGGCGATCGGCGTCGACGACCCGGCGCTCGACGCCGAGGTGATCGCCGTCGCGGACGCCGGATTCCGCGCGCTGGGGCTCGACGGCTTCCGGCTGGAGATCACCTCGCTGGGCGACGACAGCTGCCGGCCGCAGTATCGGGAGCTGTTGCAGCGCTACCTGTTCGGCCTCGATCTCGATGACGCCACCCGGGAGCGCGCCGCGGTCAACCCGCTGCGGGTCCTGGATGACAAGCGGGCCGAGGTGCGGGCCATGACTGCCGGAGCCCCGGTGATGCTCGATCACCTCTCCGAGTCCGCGCGGGCGCACTTCGACACCGTGCTGGCACATCTCGACGCACTCGGTGTTCCCTACGTGGTCAATCCGCGTCTGGTGCGCGGCCTGGACTACTACACCAAGACCACGTTCGAGTTCGTGCACGACGGACTGGGCGCTCAGTCGGGCATTGGCGGCGGTGGCCGCTATGACGGTCTGATGGCCCAGTTGGGCGGCCAGGACCTCTCCGGAATCGGTTTCGGGCTCGGTGTGGACCGGACGGTGCTGGCGTTGCGGGCGGAGGGTAAGACTGTGGGTGACACGTCTCGCTGCGACGTCTACGGGGTGCCTCTGGGCGCGTCGGCCAAGATCGAACTGGCACGGCTGACCGCTCAGTTGCGGGCGGTGGGCGTGCGCACCGACATGGCGTTCGGGGACCGGGGGATCAAGGGTGCGATGCGGGCCGCCGACCGCTCCGGCGCCCGGATCGCGCTGGTGGCCGGTGACCGCGACATCGAGGCCGGCACCGTGGGCGTCAAGGACCTGCGCGCCGGTGAGCAGATCGACGTGGCGGCTGATCGCGTTGTCGGCGAGGTCCTTTCGCGACTGTCGGCGGTCGAGATCGGGGCCTGATCGCGCGGGCCGTTGAAGGCCCCCACGAACGCTTAGCAAACTCTTACCGGCGCTGTGGAACACCGCGTTCCGCTAGCGGCGTTTACCGGGTATGAGCGATCTGATCGCGGACTGCCTGCGGGCCAAGGGTGTGCGTTACTTCCATGGTCACCACGACTGGGAGTACTTCTTTTTGCTGGATTACCTGGACCATCCGGGGGCCGGCCATTCGGCCACCAACTCGGCTGTGGAGTTCCGGCACGGCAAACTGCACGTCCATCTCGATCGGGGTGGTGCACCGGGTGAGATCACCGTCACGGTCACGCCCGACCGCTACTACCCGGCTGTCAACCGGGAGCACCTGATGGATGTCGCCGAGCGGTGGGCCGCCGGTGGACACGGAAGCGCCACCGTGCACCCCTCCAGCGACCCGCACCTGGTGGGCGCCGTCGTCCAGGCCACCGGACGGCCCGTCACCGTGGCGGAGTTGACCGCACTGGTCGACTGCACCGTCGCCGCCGCGCTGGATCTTTTTGGCCGGATGCGGCGGGTGACGGCGAACTCTGCGCCGGAACTGCGCGACGCCGGCTGACCGGACCGGTAACGCGCCCGGCGGCGGGACCGATACACCGGGCATGCGACCTCTCACCGTGTGCACTGTCGTGGGCGCCGTCGCGGCCGCCGCCGCGCTGACTGCGGGGCCCGCCGCAGCCGAACCGAACGACGCTGGCGCGACGACCACCCCGACCGCCTCGGCGGCACCGGCCCCGAGCAGTGCACCGGAGTCGGCTGGCCCCGAGTCCACCAGCACCGAGTCCACCAGCACCGAATCCACCGGCACCGAGCCGAGCGCGACGGCCGGCCCGGAAGCGACAGCCGCGCCCAGCACGGCAGCCTCCGCCGCACCCGCCGCCGCGGGAGCACACCAAGTCACCTACACGGTGACGACCACCAGCGACCTGACCGCCAACATCTACTACGTCAGCGCCGATCCGCCCAACCAGGGCGCAGCCAACGACCCGCAGTACATGCCGATGGCCCGCACGCTGGTCGGCCCCGGTGCACCCTGGACCTTTCAGGCGACTCTCGACGACCCGACCCAGTGGGCCTTCGTCAGCGCCAGCGGTGGTCTGCGGGTCAATCCGGAGTTCCGCTGCGAGATCGCCGTCGACGGGCAGGTCGTGGTCTCCCAGCAGGGCGGCAGCGGAGTCCAGTGCTCGCTGCGGCCCTGGTGACGGCGCCTGGTGACAGCTGAAGTCCTCAGCTCAGATTGCGGGCGTTGAACGTGTCGCACTTCTTCGGGTCCCCGGTCTGATAACCGATCGTGAACCACTTCTGGCGCTGCTCGGAAGATCCGTGCGTCCAGCGCTCCGGGTTGATCCGGCCGGTGGTCTCGGCCTGGATGCGGTCGTCGCCCACCGAGGACGCCGCGGACAGGGCGTCGGCGATGTCCTTGTCACTCAGCGGCTGGAGGAACGGAACGTCGGTGCCGGCCTGCTTCGTCGTCGCCGCGTAGTGCGCCCACACGCCCGCGTAGCAGTCGGCTTGTAGTTCGGAGCGCACTCCGTTGCCCTGAGCCCCTTGCGGTCCCTGCTGCGCTTTGCGAAGGTCACCGAGCAGGTTCTGGACGTGGTGGCCGTACTCGTGGGCGACGACATACTCCTGAGCGAGCGGCCCGCCACTGGAACCAAACTGGGTCTCGAGCACCTTGAAGAAGTCGGTGTCGAAGTACGCGGTGGAGTCGGCCGGACAGTAGAAGGGGCCCACATCACTGCTGGCGGGGCCGCACCCGGTCTGGACCTGGCCTTTGAACAGCTTCATCGCCGGCCGCTGGTACCCCTTGAGGAGCTGTTCCCACACACCGTCTACCGAGTTTCCGGTGGCGACCACCCGGCACTCGTCGTACTTGTTGGCATCGGCTCCGGTCCGGCACTTGCTCAGGTCGTAGGTCTGGCCGCCGCCCTGGCCGGACCCGGTCTGCTGCTGGTTGAGCACCGGTCCGGGGTCCACGCCGAGGAACAGGGCCAGGAGGACGATCGCCAGCCCGCCGATCCCGCCGCCGATGGCGATACCCCGACCGCCGCCCCCGCCGGTCGACGTGGTGCTGGTGTCGATCCGCATGCCCTCGTTGAAGGTCATCCGCGCTCCTGGGGGTATTTGCTGCAACCGTGCAGTCCGGGCCGAACAGCTCCGGACCAGCTTGCCACAGTACGGAGACGGGATGCCCGTTTGTGGGGGACGGCCGCCGGGCGTCCGATTTGCAGGTGTCGGTGGCGGACCGGATCGGCCTTCTTCATACACTTGCGCTTTCCCGAGTCCCCTTCCTGAGGAGTATTCAGTGCTGCGCAGTCATGCCGCGGGTTCGTTGCGGGCCTCCGATGCCGGGCAGGTCGTGCGCCTCGCGGGGTGGGTGGCCCGCCGTCGGGATCACGGCGGGGTGATCTTCATCGACCTCCGCGACGCGGGAACCGGCGACGCGGGGAATCAACCCGGCGGGCAGGAGCGAAGCGACGCGGGGAATCAACCCGGCGGGCAGGAGCGAAGCGACGCGGGGAATCAACCCGGCGGGCAGGAGCGAAGCGACGCGGGGAATCAACCCGGCGGGCAGGAGCGAAGCGACGCGGGGAAACAACCCGGCGGGGTGCAGGTCGTTTTCCGGAACGCCGACGTGCTGGCCCAGGCCCACCGGCTGCGAGCGGAGTTCTGCGTCGCCGTGGAGGGCGTGGTGGAGATCCGCCCGGAGGGCAACGCCAACCCGGACATCGCCACCGGCGAGATCGAGGTCAACGCCACCACGCTGACCGTGCTGGGGGAGTGCGCACCGTTGCCGTTCCAACTGGACGAGCAGGCCGGCGAGGAGGCCCGGCTTCGGCACCGCTACCTGGATCTGCGCCGTGAGGGCGGACCGGGCGATGCGCTGCGGCTGCGGTCGAAGGTGAACGCGGCGGCCCGTTCGGTTCTGGCCGGGCACGACTTCGTCGAGATCGAGACCCCGACGCTGACCCGGTCGACGCCGGAGGGTGCCCGCGACTTCCTGGTTCCGGCCCGGCTGCAACCGGGCAACTTCTACGCCCTGCCGCAGAGCCCGCAGCTGTTCAAGCAGCTGCTCATGGTGGCCGGGATGGAGCGGTACTACCAGATCGCCCGCTGCTACCGGGACGAGGATTTCCGGGCCGACCGGCAACCGGAGTTCACCCAGCTCGACGTGGAGATGAGCTTCGTCGACTCCGACGACGTGATCGCCGTCGCCGAGGAGATCCTGGCCGCATTGTGGGCGCTGGTCGGGTACGACCTGCCCCGGCCGATCCCGCGGATGACCTATGCCGAGGCGATGCGCCGATTCGGCTCAGACAAGCCCGACCTGCGGTTCGGACTCGATCTCGTGGAGTGCACCGACTACTTCAAGGACACCCCGTTCCGGGTGTTCCAGGCTCCCTACGTCGGTGCGGTGGTGATGCCCGGCGGGGCATCCCAGCCGCGGCGCACCCTGGACGGCTGGCAGGAGTGGGCGAAGCAGCGTGGGGCCAAGGGACTGGCCTACGTGCTGATCGGCGAGGACGGCGAACTGGGCGGCCCGGTTGCCAAGAATCTTTCCGACGCCGAACGTTCCGGCCTCGCCGCCCATGTCGGGGCAAAGCCGGGGGACTGCGTGTTCTTCGCGGCCGGAGCGGTCAAGGCTTCCCGGGCGCTGCTGGGCGCGGCCCGGATCGAGATCGCCCGGCGCCTGGACCTGATCGACCCCAATGCCTGGGCCTTCGTCTGGATCGTCGACCCGCCGCTGTTCGAACCCGCGGGCGAGGCCGCCGCCGCCGGTGACGTCGCTGTCGGCTCGGGAGCCTGGACGGCGGTGCACCACGCTTTCACCGCGCCCAAGCCGGGTCAGGAGGGGGCGATCGACACCGATCCGGGTGCGGTGCTGGCCGATGCCTACGACATCGTCTGCAACGGCCACGAGATCGGCGGCGGTTCGGTCCGCATCCACCGCCGTGACATCCAGGAACGGGTCTTCGCGGTGATGGGGATCAATGCCGAGGAGGCGGACGAGAAGTTCGGATTCCTCCTGGAGGCATTCACTTTCGGGGCACCTCCCCACGGCGGCATCGCCTTCGGCTGGGACCGGATCGTCGCGTTGCTATTCGGCGCGGATTCCATTCGTGATGTCATCGCCTTCCCGAAGTCCGGCGGCGGCGTCGACCCGCTCACCGATGCGCCGGCGCCGATCACCGCCCAGCAGCGCAAGGAATCCGGGATGGACCACCGCCCCGAGTAGGGGCGAGTTGGATGAAGCCCCGAGTAGGGGCGAGTTGGATGAAGCCCCGAGTAGGGGCGAGTTGGATGAAGCCCCGAGTAGGGGCGAGTTGGATGAAGCCCTGAGTAGGGGATTGATGCACGCCTGACCCGGCTAACGCTGGTTTAGGCTCTCCAACCATGGACAATCTGCTGGCGTACATCGATCAGGGGTCTTTCCTGGCCCTGCGGGCCTTTGGTCATGAGCCGCTTGGGCAGTACGTCTGGGTGTACAAGCACGACATCGACATGGACCGTGTTCGGCAGTTGCACCGCAACCTCGGCGACGGCTTGATGGGCCGCCTCATCGAGCGTTCTCCGCTTCCGTTCGGCCGGCACCGGTGGGTGGCCGCCCCCCACCAGGCCGCCCTCGATGTGGCGCCCGTCCCGCGACCCGCCAGCGACCTGTCGGCCTGGATGGATGAACAGGCCGTGATTCCGGTCGACCCGGAGCGCGGACCGGCGTGGCGGATGGCGGTGCTGCCCTTCGTCGAGGGGGGCGGTGCGGTGACCATGATCGTCTCCCACTCCGTCGGCGACGCGGGCGCGATCATCGTGTCGCTCCTCGAGGCGTCGCACGGCATCAAGCGCGATCTGGGCTACCCGCCGCCGAAGTCCCGGACCTATCGAGAGGCGGTGCGGGAGGATCTTGCGGTGACCAGGCGGTCGCTCCCGGAGATGGCCAAGGCGCTGAAGGTCGGTGCTCAACTGGCGCGGGAGAACAGCTCGGCTCCGAAGCGGGCGGTTCGGCCGGCGAAGTTGCGTGGTGGCAGGTTGACGATCAGGCCGTCGGTGGCCGCGGTCGTCGATGCGGCGGACTGGGACGAGCGTGCCAGTGCGCTGGGTGGTTCCAGCAACGCACTGATGACGGCGTTCGCTGCGCGGATCGCTTTCCTTCGGGGGTATGCGGACGGTGCCGGCCGGGTCACGGTCCAGTTGCCGGTCAGCCAGCGGACACCGACCGACAACAGGGCGAACGCGTTGACGGGAATATCGGTGGAGACCGACGCCCGCGAGGTCACCACGAGCCTCGCGGCCATCCGGGCCGAGCTGAAGGAAGCGCTTTCCGGGCTGGCGGAGGAAGAGCACAAGCTGATCGCATCGCTGCCGCTGACGCCGTTCACACCGAAGTGGCTGGTCAGGAGGCTGGCCAGCGCTGCGCTCGGTACCGGGACGCCAGTGGGTTCCTCCAGCATGGGTGAGGTGTTCCCGGACGTGGTCCGTCCGGACGGAACCGATGCGGACGTCTTCTGGGCGCGGGGAGTCGAATGGCCGATCACCAAGGAAGGGCTCGACCAGCGTGGTGACTCGCTCTTCGTCGGCTCGGGTCGGGTGAACGGCAAGGTCATCATATGCGTGGTTTCCTGGCAGGTGAACGGCTCGAACGACCGCCAGGAGCTCATGGAGTTGGTCCGCCGTGGTCTGGCCGATTTCGATCTGACCCCGACCTTCGTGTAGAGGGAACTCCATCGTGACGCGCACGGACAACGTCCTGGACTACCTCGATGAGAGTTTCTACCGGGACTACCGGGCCCAGGGGCACGGGCCGATGATCCAGTTCGTCTGGATCTACGACCACGATGTCGATCTGGACGCCCTGAGACGCTTTCACCGCAACCTCGGCACGGGTCTGCTCGGCCGGTGCGTGGAGCGCTCGCCGATTCCGTTCAGCAGGTCCCGGTGGGTCGCGTGGTCGGGGCCCGGCGATCTTGACGTCGCACCGTCGCGGCGGTCGCGGGAGGACGTCACCGCGTGGACCGACGAGCAGGCGGCCCGGCGCATCGACATCGAGAACGGACCGCCCTGGCGACTGGCCGTTCAGCCGTTGGAGGGTGGCGGCGCGGCGGTGACGCTGGTGGTCTCCCACACGGTGGCCGATGGTGTCGGGGTCAACGACGCCGTCGTCAACGCCGTTCGGGGAACCGGCGTCGACATCGGTTACCCCGCACCGCGTTCGCGCAGCAGGATGCAGGCGCTCCGGCAGGATCTGCGACAGGTGTTGCGGGATCTGCCGCACGCCGGCAAGGCGGTCGTGCAGGCACCCCTGGCCGCCAGGGAGATGCCGCTGCGGGTTCGGCCCAGCCGGCACAGCGAGATCGCCCGCCGCGCTACCGGCGGCCCCGTGCTGCGCAGCACTGCGGGCGGCGGTGGATCCCCGGGCAACGAAGTCGTGCCCACCCGGTCCGGGCGGCTGCCGTCGGTGGCGGTCCTGGTGCCCACCGCGCACTGGGACCAGCGGGCGGAAAGTCTCGGCGGGACCAGCAACTCACTGCTGGTCGGACTGACCTCGAGGCTGTGCGGCATCCTGGGCTGGCTCGATGCCGACGGGTTGGTCAATCTGACGTTCCCCGTCAATGAACGCACGCCGGGGGACACCCGGGGGAACGCCCTCAGCAGTGCGTCGATGACCGTCGTGCCAACGGCGGCGACCGACCTTCGCGGCATCCGGGCGGAGGTCAAGGCGGCACTTGTGCGGCTCTCGAAAATCCGCGACCGGGTGCTGGCGCCACTGGCGCTGATGCCGTTCGTGCCGGAGTTCATCGCCCGCCGGATGCAGAACGTCGTCCTGAAGAGCGCGAACATCACCTGCTCGCACTTCGGGGATCTGGATCCGGCGGTGAACCGCCCGGACGGCACCGACGCGGAATGGTTCTACGCCCGGCATGCGCGTGCGCCAGAGATGGCCGACCCGGAACTGCTCCGGAAGGCCGGCGGCATCTTCTTCCCGATCGCCTCCGGCCGCCTCGGCGGCCGGATCTACATCAGCCTCTGCTATTGCGACGGCGACGGGATGACGACAGCAGAACAGCTCGCGGAGGCGGCGCGTCGGGCGCTCGACGATTTCGGGATCAGCGACTTCGTCATTCGATGACCACCCCCGACTGACGATTTAGTTCCGGCGGATTATTAGCCCTACTATGTAGCGGTGGCGGACGGCGGCGAATCTGCGGTGACAGCGGGCAGCCCGGTCGGCGCGCCCGATCGTCGTCCCACCCCGCCACGGCGCGGGCCGGGTTACCGGGCGATGCGATTGCTACGCAGGGCCTGGATGCCGCTGCTGATCGCCCTCGTCGTCGCCGTCGCAGCCTTCGCCGTCGACCGACTGCACGGGGTGTTCGGCAAGACCGAGCTGACCCGGGAGGGCAGCGGCCTGGCCGAGGACGCCAAGCCGTTCAACCCCAAGACCGTCGTCTACGAGATCTACGGGCCACCGGGCACGGTGGCGACCATCAACTACCTCGACCTCGACGCCGAACCCCGGATCGCCCGCGACGTTCCCCTGCCCTGGACCCTGACCCTGACCACCACCGCGCCGGCGGCGGCCGCCAACATCGTCGCCCAGGGGAACAGCGACACCATCGGTTGCCGCATCACCATCGACGGCGTCGTCAAAGAGGAACGGGTGAGCACCGGCGTCAGCGCCCAGACCTTCTGCATCGTCAAGTCCGGATGATCACCCTCCCGAAGCGGCAGCGGGCCCCCGCCGACGAGCCCGCCGCCCGGCCGCACATCGCCCACTGGATCCGCCGTCTTGCGGTACCGATCATCCTGGGCTGGCTGGCGCTGACGATCGTCACCAATACCGCGGTGCCGCAGATCGAGGTCGTCGGCCAGGAACAGTCCGTGCCCATGGCGGATCCGAACGCGCCGTCGACCATCGCGATGAGGGAGATCGGTAAGAAGTTCGAGGAGTTCGACTCCAACACCTCCGTGATGATCGTGCTCGAGGGCGACACACCTCTCGGCGACGATGCGCACGCCTACTACGACGAGATCATCCGCAAACTCAACGCCGACACCACCCACGTCGAGCACGTCCAGGACTTCTGGAGCGACCCTCTGACGGCGACGGGTTCGCAGAGCGCCGATGGCAAGGCGGCCTATGTGCAGGTCTATCTGGCCGGGAACATGGGTGAGGGTCTGGCCAATGAATCGGTGGAAGCCGCCAAGGAGATCGTGGCAGGCGTCCCCGCCCCACCGGGGGTGAAGACCTACGTCACCGGGCCGTCGGCGCTGATCGCCGACACCCATATCGCCGGCGACCGCAGCCTGCGGTCGATCACCCTGCTGACCTTCGGGGTCATCACGGTGATGTTGCTGTTCGTCTACCGGTCTCTCGTCACCGTCCTGCTGGCATTGGCCATGGTGTTCCTCGAAGTGGGCGCCGCCCGCGGGGTGGTGGCCTTCCTCGGACACCACCAGTTGATTCAGCTGTCCACCTTCGCGGTGAACCTGCTGACCATGGTCGCGATCGCCGCCGGCACCGACTATGTGATCTTCCTGTTCGGCCGCTATCAGGAGGCGCGCAGCAAGGGCGGGGACGGCTCAGGGCCAGGCAAGGAGGCCGCCTACTACGAGATGTTCCATGGCACCAGCCACGTCATTCTCGGGTCCGGACTGACCATCGCCGGGGCGCTGTTCTGCCTGCACTTCACCCGCAGCCCGATGTTCCAGACGATGGGCGTGCCACTGGCCATCGGCATGGTCACGGTCGTGGCCGCCGCCGTCACCCTCGGACCCGCCGTGGTCACGGTGGCCGGCCGCCTCGGCGCGCTGGAACCCAGACGTGCGGTCCGGGAGCGGTTCTGGCGCCGGATCGGCGCCGCCGTCGTGCGCTGGCCGGGCCCGATCCTGGTGGCCACGATCGCGCTGTCGCTGATCGGTCTGCTGGCCTTGCCGGGCTACCGCACGGACTACAACGACCGCCACTATCTGCCCCCCGACATCCCGGCCTCCGAGGGGTTCGCGGCCGCCGAGCGTCACTTCCCGGCCGCTCGGCTCAGTCCCGAACTGCTGATGCTCGAGAGCGACCACGACATGCGCAACTCGGCGGATTTCCTGGTCATCGAACGTGTCGCGAAGGAGATGTTCCACCAACCCGGTATCGGGCGGGTCACCACGATCACGCGCCCGCAGGGCACCCCGATCGAGCACAGTTCGATCCCGTTCGCGCTGGGTATGCAGGGCACCCTGCAGACGCTCAACCAGTCCTACCTGCAGGACCGGATGGACGACATGCTCAAACAGGGGGAGGTGATGCAACTCAACATCGACACCATGACCCGCATGTATGACCTGATGGGCGATCTGAACGCCGTCACCCACTCGATGACCGGCAAGATGCACGTCACCCTCGAGGACATCCAGCAGCTGCGCGACAACATCGCCAACTTCGACGACTTCTTCCGGCCGATCCGCAACTATTTCTACTGGGAGCCGCACTGTTTCGACATCCCGGTGTGCTGGTCGATGCGGTCGGTGTTCGACACCCTTGACGGCATCGACACGATGACCGACGACTTCCAGAGCCTGATGCCCGACCTGGATCGGCTGGACATGCTGACCAGCCAGATGCGGACGCTGATCCCGCCGATGATCTCCTCGATGGAGTCGATGCGGATGATGCAGCTCACCCTGCAGAGCACGCAGAACGGCATGTACGACCAGATGGCCGAGATGCAGGACAATCAGAGCGCGATGGGCAAGGCCTTCGATCAGGCCAAGAACGACGACTCGTTCTACTTGCCACCGGAGGTGTTCGACAACGCCGATTTCCAGCGCGGTATGAAGATGTTCCTGTCACCGGATGGAAAAGCGGTGCGGTTCATCATCTCCCACCAGGGTGACCCGATGTCCCCGGAGGGGCTGACGCACGTCGACACGATTCGCAACGCGGCCTTCGAAGCCATCAAGGGCACCCCGCTGGAAGGGTCCAAGATCTACCTGGCCGGCACCGCCACCAGTTACAAGGATCTGCAGGAGAGCGCCAACTACGACCTGATGATCGCGGGGATCTCCGCGCTCTGCCTGATCTTCGTGATCATGCTGATCATCACCGGCGGGGTGGTGGCCGCGGCGGTGATCGTCGGCACGGTGGTGCTGTCGCTGGGTACGTCGTTCGGATTGTCGGTGCTGATCTGGCAGGACATCCTGGGCCAACCGCTGCACTGGATGGTGCTGGTGATGTCGGTCATCATCCTGCTGGCCGTCGGATCCGATTACAACCTGCTGCTGGTCGCCCGGTTCAAAGAGGAGATCGGGGCGGGACTGAACACCGGGATCATCAGGGCGATGGGCGGCAGCGGATCGGTGGTGACCTCGGCCGGACTGGTGTTCGCCTTCACCATGGCGGCGATGATGTTCAGCGAATTGAAGATTCTCGCCCAGGTCGGCACCACGATCGGTCTGGGACTGGTATTCGACACCCTGGTGATCCGCGCGCTGATGACGCCGTCGGTCGCCGCCCTGCTCGGGCGGTGGTTCTGGTGGCCGCAGGTGGTGCGCCAGCGTCCGGTGCCGCAACCGTGGCCGGCGCCGGAGGCGGTTCCCGCGTCGATAGCCTGAGGGAGTGTCCGACAGCCTCTTCGACGTGCCCGGCGATGAGGGGAGACCCGGGCCTGCCGCACCCCTGGCGGTGCGGATGCGCCCCACCGGGCTCGACGAGGTGGTCGGCCAGCCGCATCTGCTCGGACCAGGCTCACCGCTGCGACGACTGGTGGAGGGGTCGGGCGCGGCGTCGGTGATCCTCTACGGCCCGCCCGGAACCGGGAAGACCACGCTGGCCTCCCTGGTTTCGCAGGCCACCGGCCGCCGGTTCGAGGCACTCTCGGCGCTGACCGCCGGGGTCAAGGAGGTCCGCGCGGTCATCGACGAGGCCCGCCGAGCCGCCGTGCACGGCCGCCAGACCGTGCTGTTCATCGACGAGGTGCACCGGTTCTCCAAGACCCAGCAGGATGCGCTGCTGGCCGCGGTGGAGAACCGGGTGGTGCTGCTGGTCGCCGCGACCACTGAGAACCCGTCCTTCTCCGTCGTCGCCCCACTGCTGTCCCGGTCGCTGATCCTGCATCTTCAGCCGCTCGGGCCCGACGACATCCGCACCGTCCTCGGCCGCGCCATCGCCGATCCGCGCGGCCTGGGTGGCACGCTCACCGTCACCGACGACGCCATCGACATGCTGGTCCGGCTGTCCGCCGGGGACGCCCGCCGTGCGCTGACCGCGCTGGAGGTCGCCGCCGAAACCGCCTGCGCAGCAGGACAATCCGTGACCGTTGAGGTCGTCGAACAGTCGGTGGACGAGGCGGCGGTGCGCTACGACCGCGACGGCGACCAGCACTACGACGTCACCAGCGCGTTCATCAAGTCGATCCGCGGCTCCGACGTCGACGCCGCTCTGCACTACCTGGCCCGGATGCTGGTGGCGGGGGAGGACCCCCGCTTCGTGGCCCGCAGGCTGATGATCCTGGCCAGCGAGGACATCGGCATGGCCGACCCCACCGCGCTGCTGACCGCGGTGGCCGCCGCGCAGACCGTGCAGTTGATCGGGATGCCCGAGGCGCAACTGACCCTGGCCCACGCCACCGTCCACCTGGCCACCGCGCCGAAGTCCAACGCCGTCACCACCGCGATCGGGGCGGCGATCGGCGACATCCGCGGCGGGAAGGCCGGACCGGTGCCCGCCCATCTGCGCGACGGCCACTATTCGGGGGCCGCCCGGCTCGGTCACGGCCGGGGCTACCGCTACCCGCACGACGACCCCGACGGTGTCGTCGCCCAGCAGTACCCGCCGGACGACCTGACCGGTGTGGATTACTACCGGCCCACCAACCGCGGGGCCGAGCGGGCCGTCGGGACACGTCTGGAGAAGTTGCGGGCCATCATCCGCCGGGGGCGTCGGTAGGCCGGAGCACCGGTCGCGGTGACCCCTCCCGGTACTGTGGTGCGGTCGATGCTGCGGTGCGGCCGGGCCCGAGCAGCACCCGGATTTGCGAGGACAGGTTTGCACACACACGAGATCAGGAAGCGGTTCACCGACCACTTCGTCAACGCCGGACACACCGAGGTACCCAGTGCCTCGGTGATCCTCGACGATCCCAATCTGTTGTTCGTCAACGCCGGGATGGTCCAGTTCGTGCCGTACTTCCTCGGCCAGCGCACGCCGCCGTACGCCACGGCGACCTCCATCCAGAAGTGCATCCGCACACCGGATATCGACGAGGTCGGGATCACCACCCGGCACAACACCTTCTTCCAGATGGCCGGCAACTTCTCCTTCGGCGACTACTTCAAACGCCGCGCCATCGAACTGGCCTGGACCCTGCTGACCAATCCGGTCGAGGAGGGCGGCTACGGGTTCGACCCGCAGCGGTTGTGGGCCACCGTCTTCTACGACGACGACGAGGCCGTGCAGTTGTGGCAGGAGGTGGCCGGGCTGCCGGCGGAGCGGATCCAGCGCCGCGGAATGGCCGACAACTACTGGTCGATGGGAATCCCCGGGCCCTGCGGTCCGTGTTCGGAGATCTACTTCGACCGTGGGCCGGACTACGGGGTCGACGGCGGTCCGGCGGCCAACGAGGACCGCTACATCGAGATCTGGAACCTCGTGTTCATGCAGAACGAGCGGGGTGAGGGCACCTCCAAGGACGATTTCGAGATCCTCGGTCCGCTGCCGCGGAAGAACATCGACACCGGCATGGGTGTGGAACGCATCGCCTGCCTGCTGCAGGGTGTCGACAACGTCTACGAGACCGACCTGCTGCGCCCGGTGAT
>Ga0116181_1000633_pt1 | contig 32145 bp, 36 predicted proteins | sample AD_UKC075_MetaG_FD_89752 | JGI IMG/M metagenome (GOLD analysis project Ga0116181, IMG submission 89752) | Active sludge microbial communities of municipal wastewater-treating anaerobic digesters from USA - AD_UKC075_MetaG | ecosystem: Engineered > Bioreactor > Anaerobic > Digestate | place: USA... | reverse complement strand
GAAAATCTCCTATTCGCCAGTTTTGTAGAGACCTGTAGTAGTCAGTTTTTAGGCTATTATTAGGTCTCTTTTTTATTTTCTAATCAACTATTTAACGATTACCCTACTTTTTAACGATTTGAAAACTTTTTAAACTATTTGAGAAAAACATGACTTAAATTGACAGTTTATTTAATAAATTATGGACAATTTGATAAAAAAGTGCTATACTAATTACAAGTGGTTCACAAATTAAAAGGTGATAAGTATGAATTATAAAAAATTAGTTAAAGAGTTAAGAAATAAGCTAATTATCACTCAGGAAGAGTTAGCAGTTCTTTTAGGCGTTTCCTATGCTTCTATTAATAGATGGGAAACGGGAAAGCATGAACCTACAACCAAGATTAAAAGAAAGATCGTTGAACTTTGTAAACAATATAATATTGATATGGAGGAGAAATAGTATGGTTACATTAATCGATAAATTAAACAGCAGAATCAAAAACGATGAATATTTCTTAGATGAAAACAAGGAAATAATTAAGGAAAAGATAAAAACTGCTTCTCTTAATTTGGATGAACACTTGATGTCTATTTTATTAAGTGATGAAGAGTTCAAAAAAGCGTTTTTTATAGAGAGTAATGGAATATTAGTTTTTGATAAAGTGAAGTTTTCATGGATTATAAGCAATAATAATTTTTTACCTGATAGTTATACCTCATATAAAAATAAGATAGGTTTAATAGATTCAAATGGTGATTTCCTAAAAAACAAAGATGATGTTGTTTTATCGTTTCCCTATAAAGATGCTGTGTTGCTTGGTGGTCAAACAAAGGAAGATGATAAAAGAAGCGAAACAATGTTGAATGAAGTTCTTTGTAAAGATTACATAGATGTCTTATTTGAACCAAAAGCACTAAAAAAACATTACAAGTTTGATGGTGATATTCTAACTGAGTTTGATTGCACTATAAATGATAATTACATCATTAAAGGAAATAATTTAATCGCTTTGTATAGTTTATTACCTAAATATGAAGGAAAAATTAAACTTATTTTTATAGATCCACCTTATAATACACAATCTGACACATTTAAATATAATGACACTTTTAATCATTCTACTTGGTTGACATTTATGAAAAACAGATTAGAAGTAGCAAAACGTTTATTGGCACCAGACGGCAGTATATATGTTTCTATGGATTATAATGAAGTACATTATTTAAAAGTATTGATGGATGAAGTATTTGGAAGAGATTGTTTTCAGAGGGAAATTATATGGCGAATAGGCTGGCTATCTGGATATAAAACGACAGCAAAAAACTATATTAGAAATCACGACACCATTTTATACTATACAAAAGATCCTAACAATTTCGTATTTAATAAAAAATATTTACAAAGAGATTCTGACTTTCAAGAAAGATTTAATGATGCATCTTTAAAAAAAGTATTGAAAGAATTAGAAGATACTTTTACATTTATACCACAAGGATTCTTGAATAAATATTCGAAAATGTTGATGACAGAAGGATTACCAGAGCAATATCCGCTTGAAGATACTTGGAATTGTTCTATATATGATAAATTGAATAGTATTGCCGTTGTTTCATTTTCTGGTGAAAAAGTAAGTAAAATGTTAGGTGTTGATGAGATTAAAGGGCAAAAGCCAGAGAAGTTAATTAAGAGAATAATTGAAACTTCTTCTAACGATGGGGATATCGTACTTGATTTCTTCTTAGGTAGCGGTACAACAGCAGCAGTAGCTCAAAAAATGAATAGACGATATATTGGAATCGAACAAATGGATTATGTTGAATCTACTATTTGTGAAAGACTGAAAAAAGTAATTAAGGGTGAAGATAATTCAGGAGTTACAAGTGAATGTAATTATCGAGGTGGTGGATCATTCATTTATTGCGAATTATTAGAACAAAATTACACGTTAATTGATGAAATTTCTAAATCAAATGAAAGCAACATAAATAATATTTATGACAAATTAACTGATTCTCCATTTTTGCTAAATTATAAGATAGATATAGAAGCATTAAAATCAATTAAAAATGTAGAACTTTTCAATTCATTGTCTTTGTCTGATAAAAAGAAAGTGCTTATAGAAGTCTTAGACAAGAATTTACTATATATTAATTATTCAGAAATCGAGGATGAGGATAAAGGAGTATCAGATGCTGATAAAGCATTTACTAAGTCCTTTTATGGTGAATAATTATGAGCTTTTTATATGAAAAAATTACAACATTAAAAGAAGCAGGGTTTTCCGCAGAAATACCACAATTTTTAATTAATAACTTGTCTAGTAATATAAAACTTCGTGATTATCAAAAAGAAGCTATAGAATATACTATTCTATATTTAACAAGCAATTTAAGCAAGAATAAACAAACTCATATTCTATATCACATGGCTACTGGCTCTGGAAAAACAGTAATTATGGCAATGGATATTTTATACTACTATAATTTGGGGTATAGAAACTTTCTATTCTTTACAAACCAGACAAATATTGTTTCAAAAACTCGAATTAATTTTCTTGAAAAAGCGTCATCTAAATATTTGTTTAACAATAGTATAAATATTAATGGTAAAAACGTAAAAATAAACGAAGTTAGCAATTTTGACGAAGCTGATAAAGATGCCATTAATATTTGCTTTAATACTGTTCAAGGTATTCATAGTTCGTTAAGTATTATTAGGGAAGGATCGTTAACAATTGAAGATTTTGAAAATGATAAAATCGTATTAATCGCAGATGAAGCACACCATCTTAATTCAACAACTTCTAAAGACAAAAAAGAAAACGAGGAAAATGCAACTTGGGAAGATACAGTTAATAAGATATTCTTAGCTAATAAAGATAATGTTCTTTTAGAGTTTACAGCTACATGTGATATTCAAGATGTAAATGTAAAAAGTAAGTATATTGATAAAATAATTTATAATTTTGACTTAAAAGAATTTAGAAAAGCTGGATACACAAAAGAGTTTATGAATCTACAAAGTAGTACAACAAAATGGGGTAGAACTTTACAGGCTTTAATTTTAAGTGAGTACAGAAAACTACTTTTTGAAAAGCGCAATATTTCTATAAAACCGGTTGTTTTATTAAAATCAAAAACGATAAGTGAATCCAATAGCTTCTATAATGAATTTCATGAAAAACTAAAGTTATTGTCTCCAGTTGATATAGAAGATATTAAAATAACAAATTCAGGAAACGAAATTTTTAGTAATGCATTTAATTTTTTTAATGATATCAACTTAACAAATGATGAGTTGGTCGACCTAATAAAAATAGATTTTTCTCAATCTAACTGTGTAAATATGAATGCGTTGAATTCCGAAAATGAAAATATAGTAAATAATCTTGACGAAAAGAATAACAATTACCGTTTGATATTTACAGTTGATAAACTCACTGAGGGATGGGATGTATTATCATTGTTTGATATTGTTAGACTTTATGAAACACGTCAAGGTGGTCCTAAAGGAACAGTCTCAAAATATACAATTAGTGAAGCTCAATTAATAGGTCGTGGAGCAAGATATTGTCCATTTCAGTTTACTAATGAACAACCGAGGGAAAAGAGAAAATATTCAGACTATTCAAGCCCTTATTCAATATGTGAAACTCTTTTATATCACTGTATGGATGATTCTAGGTATATAGATGAAATAAAACGTGCCTTAAAACAAACAGGTTTACTTCCAGAAACAGAAACAAAGCAAGTTCACTATAAGCTTAAGAACGATTTTAAGAGATCAAAAGTATATATGGAAGGTTTTGTTTTCTTGAATGATAGAGTTGAAGTTGGAAGAAGTACAGTTACATCACTTCCTGAAAAAATAAGAACTATGGGTAAGACATATAAATGTAAATCAAATGCCTCTACAGTTGGGGGCCTATTTGATGATAATATTAATTCATCTAGATTGAAATATGTTGATTTAAATCCCGTAAAATTTGGTGAGATTCAATATAGTATCATTTATAAAGCTTTTAGATGTTTTGAACTAACATTATCATTTGATAAGTTAAAACAGAAATTTCCCAATATTAAAAGTGTTAGAGAATTTTTAACTAGTCCAGAATATTTGGGTAACTTTCCAATAACATTTTTAGCGTTAGAAGGAACTGAGCCAAGTAATGAGGACATGTTAAATGCGTGTAAAGAGGTTCTTCATATAGTGTCTGATTATGTTCAAACCATTGAAGTTTCATATAAAGGAACAACTGAATTTTATGGGAAACCAATTAGAGAAGTGTTTACTGATCGTATAAGAAACATTACAGTCGAAAAAGATGATGAATCGTGGGGGGCAGGAGTCTCCCAAAATGATAGTTTGGTGAATAGCACATATCGTATGGATTTATCTGATAAAAATTGGTATGCATATAATGATAACTTTGGAACAAGCGAAGAGAAGAAATTTGTCAAGTATTTCAGTACAATGGTAGAAGAATTGAGAAGAAAATTTCATTCAGTAATCTTGATTAGAAATGAAATACAGGTTGCAATTTATTCATTTGAAGATGGTTCTAAATTTGAACCCGACTATGTTCTTATTCTAAACAAAGAGGTAGAAGAAAAAACATCATCTGGAAAAAATAATATCTATATATGTATGTTTATTGAACCAAAAGGTGAGCATTTATTAGAAAAAGACAAATGGAAAAATACGCTATTATTAGACCTAGTTAAGAAAGGCATTCCAGTTGTGAAATTTTCCGATGATAACGAATATCGAATTTGGGGTTCTCCATTATATAACGAAAATCTTACAAAGGGAGACTTTATTACATACTTTAACGATCTACTAAAGACAGTTTAAAATTTTAGTTAAAAGAAAAAGCGACTTACCTCAATTACGAGTTAGGTCGCTATTTTTTTATTCTTCAATAAACAATTCAGGAATATTTATATAAATTTCTGATGTTTCAGTTTTTGTACTTTCATCAGAACAGTTAAGAAGTAGGTTTTTTCTTAGTACAAATGGTGCTGTGTCAGTAGCAATCGTGAAGTTTACAAGCTCATTTTTGTGTAAATTAATGTAAGAGGCAGCCTCTCTATGATACCCATATCTTTGTAATAGTATAGTAAGTTTATTTGTGGTCCCGTATTCAACATACTCATACCAATCATTATCGAATGGTTTATTTCCATGTTGTAGCTTGTATTCTGTTGAGAACTCTCTGAAATAATTAGCAACACTAAACAGAATAATATTTTCAATAGTGTTTAATGTATCGGCAATAACATAGTTTTTGTGTTTAGGATTATTTCTATCATAATAGTCCTCAATCTTCCAATTATTAGCCCATATACCTGTTTCGGGATATTTTTCTTTATATTGAATGGCACCATAAATGATGGAACTCAATCCAAATCCAGACATCCACTTATATAAGATATTTGCATACCAAGTTATATGCGATAAATTTGAAGTTATTTTGTCTGTGTAACCTAATGTCTTTTTTTCATAAATACGCCATTTATATATATTACCTAAGTCTGTCATGAAGCTAACTACAGATTGATAATCTACAGTATCATCTGGTAATAAATCGGGATATTTTGCACCAGATGCAACAAAATCTTTTAAATTTTTAAATTGGTCAGGTGAAATGTCAATACTTTTAGTTGGTTCAATCTGTTTAATATTGGATTTGATGATTTCGATTTGATCAGGAGTAGCAAACTCTTTAAGCTGTTTTACAATTAAACTTTCGTTGTCATTTCTTAAATCATTAATAAAAATCAATGCTTCTTTACGCATAAAGTTAAATTCGCTATTAGTAGTTTTATCATGTTTTGATGACATCTCAAAGTCATTATTTAGCAAACCTTTAATTATGGCTTTCTTTTGATGAGTTTTAAGGGTGGATTCAATCGATAACGATTGGTCTGGAATGTCATTTATTAGTAAATCAGCATATCTGTCAATTGTTTTCACGTCACTATTAGGTAAGCAAACCATAAAGACGTTACCAAATAAACTATGATCAATTCTACCTATTCTTCCGATAAGATTTTTAAATGAAACCTTATCTAAATTCTTTCGTCCATTTTTATAATCGGTAATAAATAGATTATCAGCAGGAAGGTTTACACCTTCAATTAATGTACTTGTACAGAACAATGTTTTAATTGTGTGATTCTTGAAAGCATCTTCAATTCTTTTTCTTATGCTTGCTGGAAGATATCCAACATGGAAAGCTATACCTTTTTTTATTAACTCAACCAAGAAGTAGTCCGCATTAATTTCATTTTTAATGTCTTTAGACAACTTGTTTAGTTCTGCTTGTTGTTTTTCAGTGAAAGAAGGATTATAGTTTTTGGCGTATTCAACTGCTTGCTCTATGGTTTCTCTGAGGGAACTGCAATAAGCGATATTTTGCTCATTATCTTGGGAGACATAATTAATTAAAGAAGTGAGGGTAAGTCTGCTACTTGCGTTACCCATTTTAATAAATGATTTTGAATAGTCATTAAATGCCTTTACTGCACCATCTTTTAAATCAACAAGATACTTCATTTGACATACAGGTGCATATGTAGATTTCTGGTTACTTTTACCGTTTTGGTCAGGGACAAGCCTTAAATATTCCTCAGGATTAGGGATATTAGGTGATGAAAAAATAATATGTGGTTTTGGAGTATAAGAAGATATTTTATTTACTAAATCATAGTAAAATGGGCTGCGAGAATCCTGTGATGAAATCTTGTGAGCTTCATCAATAAACAAGTAAGATACGCTCTTATTAGTAGTATTCAATAAATATAAGAAACGCTCAGGTGTCATTATATAAATAAAGTGGTGATTTTGCTCAAGAACCAGGTCATTTGCAGAAACAACAACTTTATAGTTTTTCTCTTTCATCAGTTGTTGGCCTAAGTCACCTAGTATTTTGGTTTTTGTTTCATTGATTAATGCTTTAGTTGGAACTATAATTGCAAAATCATCATTGCAGTTCTGCATTATTTGTTGTTTAATAAAAACTCGCATTACATACGATTTGCCTAAAGATGTTGGTGCTGAATAGCTGAAATATTGATGAGAAAAACCATCGAAAATCGATTTTTGATCCTCAAAAAAATAGCTATTTTCTGAATTTGGAACACGATAATATTCTTTGTTAGACAATTCTATTATTTGGTCGAACACAGAAGGATTATTGAAATTAAATTTTGATGTTTGCAGGCCCTGAAAATTATTACAAGAAGATAGGATAGAGTATTTATAAAAGTTTATCTTTTTGTCTCGTTCGTATAGTTTTTCAAGCAGTGCTATGATTTGTTGGCTCCATATTTTATGTAATCCACTGTTTTTTGTACCTGTTGATTTAGATAAAAGATCGGCGAAAGAAAGAAGATCATTTAATCTTTTGGAATCAAAATCAGGATTTGAACGGTTAAACAATTTTCTTGTATATGCTCTCAGCAACTCATTGTATAGTTCAATAAGGTATTCATTGTTTTCTATATCTCCATAAATTGTTTCTGCAATAGTTTTGTTTCTAGGAGTATTCACATCAACCACCTCCACCAACAGACATAGACATAATAGCTTTAGTATCATCCTCAATTTTGTCTAATGGAAGGATGAATAAATAGAAAGAATACGCATTTAATCCAAGTGTTATAATCTGTGAAATAATGTATGGCAGATTAGCCTTGATATCAGCATCCATTTGTGTATCTAATGCTGCACGATAAGCTGAATTTGGCATTGTATCTTTACCAGGTATATTAATTGAATATGTCATAAATAGTCCAAAAGCATCATCTGTAGCTACTGTAGAACTACGATTAGGTGTAACTATATTTTTGATATACTCTGTTTCTGAAGGTTCCATAATTGTGTTTAAAATCGATGGATCTAACAGATGAACCTCCTCATGACTATTATCCTTGATATCGCAAGCTTGTTTTAGAACATCATCAACAGCGTCTTTCAAATTATCATGTGCTTGAGCACAGCCGAATACTATTTGATTATTTGGTGATATGGTTCCAGCAGGGAGGAGGTAAATACCAGAAGAGTAACTTTTTGATCCTCCAGAACTATTAATTTCAAAACCACTTAATATTTTAGGGGAAAACATAGTTGATTCCATAAACGAGTAAAGCATAATCTCACAAAAAGTAATTTTTTGATTTGAGAAGGTAGGATTTTTTATTAAATCTCTTATGGCACGTGTACTTATAGTTTTTACATTATGAGAGGCGGAGATATCTTGGATTCTTGTGCGTGAATATACATACTGGCTAATATTATCCAATATGAAATCACTAACAGGTGCTTTATCAAATTCATTGTTTGAAACCTTTAATTTAAATAACTTCACTTTATTAGGATTAGGTAATGACAAGGAATAAGTGTTTGCATTTAATTCAGTAAATACAGATGCAAATTTAGCTGCATCAACTGTTAAAGCAATAGGCGTAGCTATGCTTGAAACATCAGAATCTACTATGAAAATGTTGTCTGAAACAGATAATTTATCTCTTACAAAAGTCTTTGTTATTTCCTTTATGTTTGTAGTATATCCGCTGTTCACTATGGAAGAACAATACTTCATAAGATTAGCAATTAAAGAATAAAAATCGAAAGTCTCACTTTTTATTATGCTTTCCTTTGTAAAACCTACAGAGCCGATAACTGTGCTATTTGCAATAGTAGTATCTTCATTAAGCACTTCTTTTAATGCTATTATAAAAGCCTTTTTATAACTATCAGGCATTATAAGTTGAGATAGTTCTTTTCTATAAAAAGCAACTATTGTGTCAGTATTAGTCAGAACAAAAAAATCCTTTTCTGATTGAGGAATATCATCTCTACCATCTTTTCTAGCTCCAACAGAACCGCCATCAGGCTCACATTTGTAGGTTTCTTGAGGCGTGACTAAAGAAAAATACAGCCAATTCTGGTTTTTTTGTTTATTCTTAATTTGACATAATAAAGTAAATAAAGTTCCAAAACATAATTTTTTCATACACTCCCCCTAGATTCATTAATATTTAATTTCAAGAATATCACCAATATTACAATTTAAGGCTTTACAAATACGTCCAAGAACCTCAAGACTTACAGGCTGCTCTTTACCCATTTTTGCCATAGTAGATGAAGTAATAGAGGCCTCAGCCATGAGGTCTTTTTTTATCATTTTTTTGTCGATTAAAATCTTCCATAATTTATCGTAGCAATATTTCATGAATTATCTCCTTTTCATATCAAACTTAATTACCTTAATTATATCATATATTTTTATTTACATATATAAAAAATGAAGAAAAGAAAAGAAAAACTTTACAAAAGCGAAGTTTAAGAAAAAACCAATTTCAGACCAAGACAGACCAATTTTAGACCAATGAATTAAAAAAACTTAACATTTATAATATAACCAGATGACAGGTTAGCTCCCTTGATTTAGGTAAAATCTGCTCATATAGAAGTTGCTAGTTATATGGGATTACACAACAGATTAACCGACATAATTTAATAACGCAGAACCACCAATTGTGTATGGTTGGCAATGCAAATGAAATGGAAATTCACTTCCGTTACTTTTGCCACGCCTGAAATTAACTGCAAAAAAGTGAACCTCCATTTCAATGACTAAAAAATTGATAGGGAGGTTATTTTTTATGTCAAAAATTTACAATGGGGAAAAATATTACGTTTTAGAAGAACTAAAAAAACTAATTGAAAAAGGCTTATACGATGAATTTGGTAATAAGCTAACAAATTGGGTCTCCTTCCCAGAAAGAAGCAAGAGATATGTTTATGTTCCTTGCACTGAGGAGTATTTTCATTGGGATCGAAACGAAAAACGAAATGATGAGCGAAGAGAAATTGCTGCTAAAAAACGATGTCCAATCTCTATCGACCAAATGTATGAAGATCATGATTTTGAATATGCTGATAATTCTTACTACGAAAACCAAGAAAGAGAAAGAGCACAAGAAGTAAGTGATTTAATTTGGTCCTTAGTTGCTGAGTTCGATCCGATAGATCAAGAAATCATCAGACTTTATAACGAAGGCCATACTGATTCTTATATTAGTCAACAAGTAAATATGCCAAGAAGCACAATTCAATGGCGAAAACGAATGGTAATTGAACTTTTAAAAGAAAAAATGAACAAAATTCGCTAAATCTTGGCAAAACGATAAACGACTTGCCATTAACCATTGAAGGGAAAGAAAACTCTTCAGGAAGAAGGAGGTTTAGAAATGGAAAAAGAATCTAAAGCCGATAAACCTGGTATCACCAATAAGGATTTAGTAGAGTCCCTACTTCTTATTAGTGAAGCCAGTAAAACATTGGCACTAGAAATTATGTTGCTTCCAAAAAATGAGGAAGCAGAAGGGGGTGGTGAGAATGGCACTGAGCCCAACAACTCACAGTAGAAAATATAGTCCCAGCAAAAGTGGTACTTGGTTGAATTGCCCACTTAGCACCCTATTAAATGATGGAAGCAATCAGGAGATAAGTCCTCAAGCAGAGTTTGGAACACAATGTCATGAATTAGGCTCGGCACTAATTAGTAAATCACTAAAGCTTATTGATTATGACAGTGAAATTAAATCAATCGATGATCTTATTAAGGATCTGGACATGTACTCACCTGATATGCAGGAGATTGCAGATGGTTATGCTGACTTTGTTATTAATACTTTTGAATATGAAAAGAACAAATCAGGTGAAGAGCCATTAATCGTAATCGAACAGCAATTAAAGATGGACTTTGATGATGATGCAAAAGGGACACTCGATTGTGGAATTATCTCAACAACAAATGGTGGAACACTTACAGTTATTGACCTAAAGACTGGAAGGATACCGGTGAATACTTTTGATGAAGAGACTGGACTATTTAATAGCCAACTTGGGATATACGCTCTTTACTTTTATAAGGCATACAAAGATTTATATCCAATTAAGAATGTAAGGTTAGTTATTTATCAACCAGTAATCTCAAATACAAATGAATACGAAATGCCGATAGAAGATTTGTTAGTATTTGAAACTATGGTTTTAATTCCTGCTGTTGAAAGAACAAAGGTTGAAAACCCAGAGGCTGTTCCAGGTAAATATTGTGGTTTTTGTTCAGGCAAGGCAGTGTGTGCAAAAAGAGCTGAAGTTAACTTAGAAACAATCCAGCAAATGAATAAAGCAATCAATCTATTAACTGATACCGAAATTGAAGCAATACTACCAAAACTTGATGATGTCATTAAGTATGCAGAGGATTTAAAAGAGTATGCATTAAAGAAAGCGATGAAGGGACATAACTGGTCAAACTTTAAGTTAGTTCATTCACGTGGTTCAAGAAAGATTACAGATGAAGAGGCAGTAATAAAGATTTGTAAAGAAGCAGGAATTGATCCTTTTACTGAGAGCAAATTAGCTGGGATTACTGAACTCACAAAAAGAATAGGCAAAGACAAGATTAACGGTCTAATAGGTCCATATATAAATATGCAGGCTGGTTCGATTGTCTTAGCACCAATAAGCGATCCTCGAGAAGAGGCAATAATTAAAAACGAAGGAGAATAATAAAATGTTAAAAATTATTGAAGGTAAAGAAAAGAGGCCATTAAAAATAGTTATTTATGGTCCAGAAGGAATTGGTAAATCAACATTTGCCAGTAAGTTCCCAGATCCACTATTTATTGATACTGAAGGTGGAACTAGCAATTTAGATGTTAGAAGAATTAAATGCAGCAAGTCTTGGGATGAGTTATTGCTAATTGTTAAAGAAATTATTAAAAACCCTACAATTTGTAAAACGCTTGTATTAGACACTGCAGATTGGTCAGAAACAATGTGTATTAATGCTGTTACTGAAAAGTACCGAAAAAATAACATAGAAGATTTTGGCTATGGCAAAGGGTACACATATTTACTTGATGAATACACAAGATTATTAAGTTTATTTGATGAGCTGATTGAAGTAGGAATAAACGTTGTTATTACAGCTCATGCAAAGCCTCGTAAGTTTGAACTACCAGAAGAGCAAGGTGCATTTGACCGTTATGAGATGAAACTAACAAGGCAAGTAGCACCAGTTATTAAAGAATGGTGTGACGCATTATTCTTTGTTAATTACAAGATTTATGTAGTTACAACAGAAAATAATACCAAGAAAGCTCAAGGTGGAAAGCGAGTCTTATACACAACTCATAATCCAACCTATGATGCTAAAAACAGATTTGATTTGCCTGAGGAGTTAGAGCTCAAATTCGAGGCAATTGCACACCTTTTTGAAGGTCAAGAGAAACAAAAGAAAGAAGTAGTTGATCCAGAAAACATTAGTGGCATGAGTGCAGTGATCGAAAGACTAAACAAGATGATCGGCGATGCACAAGTGTCAGAAGCTGACTTACAGAAGGTAGTAGCAAGTAAAGGTCATTACAAAGAAGATGAACCTATCACTAATTATTCAGATGAATTTATCACAAGATGGATCATTCCAAATTGGGAAAAGATCGTAAAAACAATCAAAAATAAAAAAGGAGAACAATAAAAATGATTGAAAACAATAAAGATTTATTAATAGATTGGGACGACACAATCGAAACAGATGGGCAGGAGTTTGTATTACTTCCTGATGGTGAATATAACTTTACAGTCACGAACTTTGAAAGAGGAAGATTCCCTGGTGGGGCAAAGATTCCTGCATGTAATAAAGCAACTATTACTGCCCAAGTAGAAACACCACAAGGAGTGGCAATTGTTAAGTTTGACTTGCTTTTATATCGTACTTTGGAATGGCGTATTTCAGCTTTCTTTAGAAGTATTGGTCAGAAAAAGCATGGTGAAAAATTAACTATGGACTGGAACAAAGTAGTGGGCTCAAGAGGTAGAGCTTACTTTAAACAAAGAAGTTATACAACACAAAGTGGTGACGAAAGAAAAACAAACGATATTGACAAATTTATTGATTATAAAGATGAGTTCTTCTTGGAAGATGATCTTCCATTCTAGGAGGTAAAGGCGATGATTTTAAGACCTTACCAAAATGAGGCAGTTAATGCAATACAAGCAGAATGGTCTCAAGGAAACAAAAAGACTATTTTAGTCCTTCCTACTGGAACTGGAAAAACCGTAGTGTTTTCAAAAGTTGTAGAAGAAGAAACTAAGACTGGAGACAAAGCTTTAATAATAGCACATCGTGGTGAGTTATTAGATCAAGCAGCAGACAAATTAAAAAACGTGAGCGGTTTAGATTCAGCCTTGGAAAAGGCTGAGTCAACAGCCGTTGGCTCTCCAAAAAATGTGACTATTGCATCAGTTCAAACACTATCACAAGAAAAGCGGTTAATGGCTTATACAAGAGATTATTTTAAGACGATAGTTGTGGACGAGGTTCATCATGCAATGAGTGACACATATCAAAGAGTATTAAATTATTTTGATAGTGCAAAAGTTCTAGGAGTTACTGCAACACCAGATAGAGCTGACCAAAAGAATCTAGGAAAGTTCTTTGATTCTAAAGCTTATGAATACTCAATGCATCAAGCAATTAAAGATGGTTATTTAAGTCCAATTAAAGCACAGATGATTCCGCTTGAATTAGATATTCATGAAGTAGGAATGTCAAATGGTGACTATGCTGTAGGACAAATTGGTACAGCATTAGATCCATATTTAAATCAAATTGCACTTGAGATGCTCAAGTATGCAAAAGGTAGAAAAACAGTAGTGTTCCTACCTCTTATTAAAACCTCACAAAAGTTCTGTGAATTATTAAATCTACATGGGTTAAAAGCAGCTGAAGTAAATGGTGAAAGTAAAGACAGAGATGAAATATTAGCTGATTTTGAAGCAGGTGAGTACGATGTTTTATGTAACTCAATGTTGCTTACTGAAGGATGGGACTGTCCTAGTGTTGATTGTATTGTAATTCTTAGACCAACAAAAATAAGAAGTTTATATCAACAAATGGTAGGACGTGGAATGAGACCTCATGAAGGTAAGAAAGAATTACTTTTACTTGATTTTCTATGGATGACTGAACGACACGATTTATGTAGACCGTCTGCACTTATTTCTAAAGATGCTGAACTTGCGAAACGCATTGATAAGAAAATGATGGACAAAGAAAGCGGTATTGATTTACTTGCCGCAGAAGTTGAATCTCAAAACGATATTATTAAAGAACGTGAAGAGGCACTTGCAAGAGAGCTTGCTGCAATGCGTAGAAGAAAACAAAAATTAGTAGATCCTATTCAATATGCATTTTCAATTTCTGATATTGATTTAGCAGACTATGAACCAACGTTTGCTTGGGAGATGGGACCAGTTAGTGAAAGACAAGCTAAGTATTTAGAAAGAGTGGGAATTGACTCATCAGTTGTAACTTGTTCAGGAATGGCAAGCATGCTTATTGATAAATTAATTAATAGACAAAACGAAGGATTAACAACTCCAAAACAAATAAGAACATTAGAAAAATATGGCTTTGCTCATGTAGGACTTTGGGACTTTGATGATGCAAGCCGAATGATATCAAGATTAGCAGAAAACGGATGGAAAACTCCAAGAGGAGTAGATCCTTATAGTTATCAACCTTAGGAGGAAATTAGATGAGCAATTTATTAGAGGCTTTAAAACAAATAGATGTGTCACAACTTTCGTATGATGAATGGATTAGTGTTGGTATGGCACTTAAAGCCGAAGGATATGATTGTTCAGTATGGGATGAATGGAGCCAAAATGATACTAGGTATAAAAAAGGCGAATGTGAAAGAAAGTGGAGGAGCTTTTCTGGCTCCTCTGATCCTGTATCTGGTGGAACAATCATTAAAATGGCAAAAGACAATGGCTGGGTTCCCATCACACAAGTAAATGGCGGTGTTATGGACTGGAATGACACGATTGAATATGATGGCGATGGAATGATATATGAACCAGAAAGTTCCCTAAGCCCAACTGAACAATTAATAACTTATCTTCAAATTCTATACAAAGATGATGAATTAGTAAGTTATGTAACAAGCGATGTTTGGCAAAATCCAGAAGGCGCATGGATGCCAGGTAGAGGTTATCATGATAGAACTGCAAAAGAATTAATTACTTCACTTAAAAAGTACCCAGAGGACATCGGTGCAACACTTGGTGATTATAAAGATGAATGTGGTGCTTGGATTAGATTTAATCCGGTTGATGGTAGCGGAGTAAAAAATGAAAACATTACAAGATGGTCATATGCTTTGGTTGAATCAGATGAAATGCCAGTATCTGAACAAGATGCTTTTTATCGTAAGTTTGAACTTCCTATCGCATGTTTAGTTCATAGCGGTAAGAAGAGTTTACACGCAATTGTAAGAGTAGATGCACCTAATGCAACAGAATATCGTAAAAGAGTAGAGTACTTATATGATTTCTTAGAAAAAAACGGATTAAAAGTAGATAAAGCAAATCGTAATCCTTCAAGATTATCTAGAATGCCAGGTGTAACAAGAAACGGTGTAATGCAAACTTTAGTTGATACAAACATTGGAAGAAAGAACTGGAACGAATGGATGGATTTTACTGAAGGAGTGCTTGATGAATTACCAGATAGCATGAACTTAGAAGATGCATTAAATAACAAGCCCAAAGTCCCTGATGAATTAATAAAGGGAATTGTCAGAGTTGGTCATAAGATGCTTATATCTGGCTCATCAAAAGCGGGTAAAAGCTTTTTACTTATGGAATTAGCGGTATCTTTGTCGGAAGGAATAGAATGGCTAGGTTTTAAATGCAAGAAATCAAGAGTCCTTTATATTAACTTAGAAATCGATAATGCAAGTTTTATAGATAGATTTGATGAAATTTATAAGGCTTTAAAAATAAAACCTAAGCACAAAAGAGACATAGAGATATGGACTCTTAGAGGTAAAGCAATGCCACTTGATAAACTTGTACCAAAAATTGTAAGAAAAGTAGAAGGTCAAGGCTATGATGCAATTATTATTGACCCTATTTATAAAGTTATAACTGGTGATGAGAATAATGCATCAGATATGGGAGCATTCTCAAATCAATTCGATAGGATTTGTAATGAAACAGGTGCAACAGCAATATATTGTCATCATCATTCTAAAGGAGCTCAAGGTTTTAAAAGAGCAATGGATAGAGCATCAGGTTCAGGAGTGTTCGCAAGAGATCCTGACGCACAATTAGACATGATTGAATTAGAACTTGAAGATGAATTTAAACAACAATACTTAGATAATCCTCGTGCAACAGCGTGGAGACTTGAAAGTAGCTTGAGAGAATTCGCTAATATAAAACCAGTTAACTTTTGGTTTGATTATCCAATACATTATGTGGATGAAAAAGGTTTATTAAGTAAACATTTTGCTTCTGGTGACCCAAGAGCAAATTTAGATAAAAGCGGAAAAAGAAAACAAACTCCGGAATCTAGAAAAGAAGAATTTGATAATGCGTTTGACATTAATAAATTAGAAGATGAAACATGTGAAGCGATAATTTTAGCTGAGTATTTAGGTATATCCGAAAGAACAGTTAGAGCAAGAGTTCAAGAATTTAGCGATGAATACATAACGGAAAAGGGAATTATTAGAAGAAAATAATGTCTGGCAGAAAGGAAAAAATGTGTTTTGCCACCAAATTTATGATAATTGGCAGAAAGGGGAAAACATCCTATATACCAGCTGGCAAAAAAACTGGCAGAAAGGCCTTATATATAGTTGTTGCCACAACCAGCTGACGCATGTTTGTAGGATAGGGCTTTTGAGCCTGCCCTATCCCAAACAAATGCCTCATCCGTCAGCACTAGCCTTTCTACCAAAACTAAAAACCTAAAAATTTAAAAAAGGAGGAAGTAATGAAAATATTTTTATTACTAGATCCACCAACTGTGACAGCTCAAATGAATAAAGTAGCGATTGTAAATAATAAGCCTGTTTTTTATAAATCCGAAAAATTAAAACAAGCAAGGAACACACTCATTACTCACATTAAACCTTTTAAACCAAAAACGCCACTTGCTGGTCCAATTGAATTAAAAGTGATATGGCAATTCCCAAGAGGAAAAAGACATAAACATTTAGAATGGCGAGTAACGAAACCTGATACAGATAATTTACAGAAGATGCTAAAAGATTGTATGACAGAGGTAGGATTTTGGAATGATGATGCTCAGGTAGTAGTTGAGCATGTTGAAAAGCTATGGTCAGATGAACCTACTGGCATAGCAATTGAAATTGAAGTATTAGACAAATTTAAGGAGGAACTTTAAATGGATAAAAGAGAATATCTAAGTAGATACCATGAAGCAGAGAAGAAAATCAAAAAACTTCAAGCTTTACACGATGAATATGACCGCTTGTCATTTAATGTTCCTGGATGCAATTTTGACCAGATAAGAGTGTCTGGGACAAGAAATCTTGAAGCTCCATTTGTTAAGTGGATCCACAAAGCAATGGAAGTTCAATATGAAATCGATGAATTAAGAAAAAATCTTGAAACTATCAAAAACGAAATATTAGATTGTATATCAGCACTTAAAAATCCGGAATATGAAAGATTGTTAATTCACAGATACATTGATTGGCTAAATTGGCAAGATATAGCTGATAAAATGTTTTATTCAAAAGCAACAATTAGGCGCTGGCATGACCATGCTATGGCTGAAATTAGGGTTCCTGAAAAGTTGAGCACCGATGAGCAGTCGTGAGCACCCTTGAGCATTTGTGATATTGTCAAGAGCATGATATCATTAAAATGAGCAAAGCCGTCAAGAGATGGTTATTGCTTAAAATAAAACTATGGAATACTGGCTATAAGACCAGCCTAGAAACTATTAAAGAATTCAGCAATGAGTTCTTTTTTTGTTTTTGCAGAGATACTTGTAGTATTCCAACTGGTTAACTATTACAATTTTTTTGTCGATATTAGTGGCAGTTGGAGAGATAAATATGAAAGGAAAAATGCTTGACACTTATGAACGTTGGGAAAAATCTGGACATCTAGAAACTAAATTAAAAGCCATAGAAGAAATGGTATCAAAAAGAGCGACCCAAAAAGAGGTGGCTGAGTTTTTAGGTATAACTGAGAAAACACTTATTAAATTAAGAAAGACTCATCAAAGATTAGACGATGCGTTTGAGTTTGGTGATGAAGAGTTAAAAAACAATTTAATAGATGCAATGTATAAGCGAGCAGTCGGCTTTGAGTATGAAGAAACTCAAACAGTCATTGAAGAAACAAAGACTGGACAAAAGAAGCGTATAACAAAATTTAAGAAACAATCACTACCAGATATTGCAGCAATTAAGTATTTACTTATTACAAAATTTGGTATTGATTTTAATGAAAAGAAAGCCGAGATCGAATTAATGGCTAGAAGAATAGAAAATGGTGAGGAGGAATGGGTAAATGAATATAGTGATGAAACAAATAACAGAACTAAAGGAATACGAAAACAATCCAAGAAATAACGAGGCGGCAGTTGATGCTGTTGCTAAAAGCATAGAGGAATTTGGTTTTAAGGTTCCTATTGTTATAACAAGTGAACATGTGATAATAGCTGGTCATACAAGACTAAAAGCAAGTAAAAAACTAGGATTAACAGAAGTTCCTTGTATTATTGCCGATGATTTGACAGATGAACAAGTAAAAGCATTCAGACTTGCTGATAACAAAACAGCTGAGCTTGCTTCATGGGACTTTTCAAAACTTGAAGATGAACTAGCATCAATTGAAATGGATATGGGACAATTTGGTTTTGAAGATTTAGAAGAGGAAGTTCCTGATAATGCAACTGATGATGACTTTGATCCAGATACAGAAATAAGCGAAACTCCATATGCTAAAAAAGGCGACATATTTGAACTTGGAGACCATAGGGTTATGTGTGGAGACGCAACTGAGGCCTTAGATGTTGAAAAGTTAATCCAAGATGATATAGTTGACCTAACATTTACAGATCCGCCTTACAATGTGGACTACGAAGGAACAGCTGGTAAGATTATGAACGATAAGATGGAAGATAACACCTTCTATCTTTTTCTTTTTAAGGCATTTGAAAATATTTTTAAATATACAAAGCCAGGTGGTGGTATTTATGTATGCCATGCAGATACTGAAGGGCTAAATTTTAGAAATGCATTCAAAGATGCAGGGTTCAAATTAACTTCATGTTTAATATGGGTAAAGAATGCTTTAGTCTTAGGTAGGCAAGATTATCACTGGAGACATGAGCCTATTTTATATGGTTGGAAAGAAGGAGCTGCTCATTATTTTATTGATGATAGAACTCAAGACACTATTTGGGAATATAACAAACCAAAGAAGAATGAAGAGCATCCAACAATGAAACCACTTGAATTATGTGGAAGAGCAATTTCAAACTCATCAAAAGTTGGTGAGATAGTATTAGACTTATTTGGTGGTAGTGGATCAACATTGATTGCATCTGATCAACTAAAAAGAAAAGCTCGTCTTATGGAGCTCGATGAAAGATTTGTCGATGTAATTGTTAGAAGATATCTAAAGGCCACTGGAAACTATGAAGAGAGTTTTCTAATTAGAGATGGAAATAAATATCCTTTATCTGATATTGAAGAGTATCAAGTAGATTAAAAAGTGCTTATCTTGGCTTTATGGCCTAATAATTCCTAATAAGGAAAAAATAAATTCTTATTATGAAAATATGACTTGCTATATCAAAAAAGTTATTTTAATATGCTACATGACAAAAGGGAGGTTATTAAAATGACAAAGGTAAATTTTTTTAGAAAAGCACACAAAGATGATTTAATTCCTAGAGACACAGTTAACATTGAGAAAGTTGTGATAATTGAAATCAATGAGTTTAGAAAGTTTGAAAATAGACTTCTAGACAATTATGATTTTATTGCTGAAAACAAAGAGTTAATGTTTATTGATGAAGATGGTATATGGCATGCAATCTTAATTACTGCAAAAGAAGTAGACTATGGAATAGTAGTTCAATCAGAAGGATATGATTACGCAAGATACGCAGCTTACATTTCAAAAAGTGGAATGGAGGAGTAAAAATGGAAAAACAAATTACAACAAGACAATGGATAGATTTATTTGTTGAAGGCGAATTTGATGGTGTTTCTGTTAAGACTCAAATAGCAGCAGGTTGGTATGATTGGTTTTGTAGGGATTCAAGCTTAAAGAATAAGACAAAGAAAATGGGACAAATTGTAAAACAATTAAAAGAATCAGGACGAGTTGATTTGAATAACACTTATGTTTGGTTCAAAAACAATTGTCCACTAAACGGTCCTTTATATGATGATTTCAGATTTGCAGACATTAATGATAGTTCAGTAATTTATACAATTAAAATTGAGTCTCCTTGGGAAAATGCAAAGTTCACAGTATACGGCAAAGAGAATTCATTTGATAAACCGCTATTTCAAACCGATAAACAAAAAGAACTTGTAAAGTGGTTAAATAAGGAGTAGGACATGTTAATATATGAATTTACTAATCCTCATCCGAAAGGAATCAAAACTGGTGATTGTGTAGTAAGAGCTGTGGCGCTTGCATTTGATAAAGACTACTTAGAAGCAAGACGAGAATTAAACAAAGCAAAAAGAGAATTAAAGTTTGATAGCTATAAAGACACTAAATTCATTTATGATTACTTGAAAGAATATGAAAGATTGATTATAGCGGTTGAACGAGGAAAGCCAAGAATGAAAGCTAATGAGTTTGTTTGGAAATATGGCAAGGGAACTTATATAGTAAAAATGGCAAAACACATAGCGTGTATAAAAGATGGTAAGTTGTTAGACACTTGGGACTCAAGCAAAAAAACAATTTATACAGCATGGAAAATAAGTTAAAGGCTTAACATGAGCCTTTTTCTTTTGATAATTCGGCCCAACGTTTGCGCGTGTGGGCTTTTTAATTGATAGTGGGACAAACACTCAACCCAACAAGAAAAGCAAAGAAAAGGGGCAATATATGAAAAGAATTTATACAAGTGAATCTGTGTTTGATGGACATCCAGATAAAGTATGCGATAGAATAAGTGATGAGATATTAGATGCAGTTTTAGAACAAGACAAAAATGGAAGGGTTGCTGTTGAAACGGCAATCAAGAATGATACGGTTTATATCATAGGAGAGGTTACAACAACAGCTGTAATTGATTATTCATTAATAGCAAAAAGAACCTTACTTAATTTAGGTTACTTAAATAATTTTAAAGTGATTGAAAATATTTCAAAGCAAAGTCCAGACATCGCACTTGGGGTTGATGAAAGAGCAAACAAAAACCAAGGTGCTGGAGATCAAGGCATGATGTTTGGTTATGCAACGAATGAAACAGAAGAGTTAATTCCACTTCCAATTGCACTAGCTCATAAGATAGCAAAAAGATATAAGTTTTTAAGAGAAAACAAATATATCGGTTTATTTGCTCCAGACGGTAAATGCCAAGTTTCATGTCTATATGAAAATGAGCAACCAATTAAAATATTAACAATAGTTGTATCAGCTCAAACAAAAAGAAGTATTGAAAATGATAAACTTACAAAAATCATCATTGAGGAATTATTAGAACCAATCATTGATGATGTAGATGATATTGAAATATTAGTTAATCCAACAGGAGAGTTTCTAATTGGTGGACCTGAAGCAGATGCAGGTTTAACTGGTAGAAAGATAATCGTTGATACTTATGGTGGTTTCTCACATCATGGCGGAGGAGCATTTAGTGGTAAAGATACATCAAAGGTAGATAGAAGTGCTGCCTACTATTGTCGATATGCAGCAAAATCATTTGTTGAAGCTGGCCTTGCTAATAGGTGTGAAGTAGGAGTTTCTTATGCAATTGGTGTATCTGAACCTATATCACTTTATATAGATACATTTGGAACTGGCAAGTTAAGTGATGATGAGTTGTTAAAGTTATTAAATAATCATTTTAATTTCACACCAGCAAACATTAAAAAAAACTTGAGTTTGATAAAGTTAAGTTTTCAAGTCTATCTGCATTTGGTCATGTTGGTAGAACGGATCTAAATGTTAAATGGGAGCAAGTCCAAGATAAAGCTTTAGAGTTAAAAGATGCATATGAGAAAACCAAAATCGCTTCATAACTTCTATAAATCACTTGCTTGGCAAATTGCTCGAACTGTTAAAATAGAAGCCACACAGGGCAAATGTGAGCGATGTGGTGGCGTTGGTGAGGAAGTTCATCACAAGATTCCTTTAACAGTTGATAATGTTGATGATGCTTTAATTAGTTTGAATCAAGAGAACTTAGAACACTTGTGTAGAGAGTGTCATAACAACGAACATGGCAGGTTTCAAAAGAAACACAATCCCTTCGATAAAGATGGAAACTTCATCGGTTAATTGATATAATAATATCAAGGGTGATGAATGTGAAAAACTTTATTTTAAAGAACAAGAAAATAATACTAAGCATTATTGTGATTTTAGTAATAATATCTATGGTGTTTGCCGTTCTATCATGGACTAATAAAAATATTTTAGTTTATGACTTAATTCGCGATATAAGTTTTGCACTTACAATAACCATATCAGTTACTTTTAATTTTACAATAAATGTAACAATTGATAAATCTGTAACAAAAATAGCAGATTTAATTGTCGAAGGTGATTACAAAGCAGACGGATTAGAAGAGAAAACAATATCTGAAGCAATAACAATCACAAATCAAGCATTGGCAAAAATGGGAGTTGTTGCTGATTCTGTGGATTTTAAACTTAGAAACGGATTTCCGGTTCCATATACGGAAATAGCGAAAATAATCAAAGAACAAGAAAAGACTATTAATATTGTAAAAGAATATGCTGCTGAACTTAAAAGCAAACAACAAGTTATTAAACACAAAGAAGTTAAAAGCGAATTAGAAAAAGTAAACAACTATGTTGGGCTGTTCTTAAATGACTATTTACAATTAAAGGGTCTTGCACAGAATACTATGGTGTTCCAATTTAACTCGAAAAAAACTACTGAAATCCAAGAAAATTTTTCTAAGTATATTCTAGAAATAGAAAAGCACAATAATTCTATAGCTGCACACTTTAATACCCCCTCCTCAAAATAAAAAGAATGCTTAAAGGGTACCGCATGGGGGGCCTTTAAAAAATGCGAGGCGGTATTTTTGAAAATCTGATTTTACATTTTGAGAATAGTTGAAGATAAGTCACTTAGTTGTGGCTTTTTCTTTTGTAAAAAGTACTAAAAATTATAATAAAATTATAGTTTTAAATTGAGTTGCTATAGTAGTTTTTATACGGTAATATGTGTATGAAAAAAGAGGAGGTAGTAAAAATGATTAATTATAATTACGAATGGAAAACCCTAGATGAAATTTTAAGAAATAAAAAAACAAAAGTTTGCTTTAGAGGTTACAGTGAAACTTCACTCGATGAGATTACAGATGGCGCAACCGATGATGATTACAAAGCTGCACATGAGTTATGGTTAAAATTAAAAGAAGCTTTTAATAAAGAAGCTGAAATTTATGACCATGAACTTTATGATAGTAAACTTGGTTCAGTAGGACCAAAAGAGAAAAGAGAAGTTTTAAGAACAATGTGGTGGGATTTCTTTGAAGGTGACAAATACGGTGATTATAGTACAATCACAAGAATTATTGAAATGTTACATGATGGCGAGGAACTTGAAACAGGAATTATTCACTTTGGTTCTTAGGAGGATTTAGCAATGAGCAAAATTGAAAATGTACAAATTGAGTATGAGCGACTAAGGTCGCTTTTTTCATTAGTTGATCCAACCAAAGCAGAACTGGTTGATAACCTTCTAAACGAAGCTGCATTTATGAGAGTTCAATTAGAAAACTTACAACAACAAATAAGAAAGTATGGTGCAATTCAAATTTCATCAAAAGGAACTCAAAGACAAACTGAAGCTGCAAAATACTATACAAAGTTAGTTAATAGCTATGGAAATGTTATTAAAACTCTTAATACAATCATGGGTAAAAACATGATAGATGATAATGATGAATTTGATGAATTCATGAAAAGGTTAGAATAGTGAATTATTTAAAAGAGTATTATAGGCAAATTCAAGAAGGTGAGATATTAGTTGGTAAGGAACTACTCACAGTTTTAGAAGGTTTAATTGATGATTTAAATAATCCTAGATATATATTTGATGAAAAACCAGGCAAAATAAGAATTGATTTTATTGAGACATTCTGCAAACACACTAAAAGTCCATTTAATGGTGAACCCTTTATTTTAGAACTTTGGGAGAAAGCAGTTCTTCAAGCAGCATACGGATTTAAAATGGCTGATACCAATTTAAGAAGGTTTAATGAAGTTTTATTATTGATTGCTAGAAAGAATGGTAAGACAACATTTATTGCCGGTATTGATTTAGCTGAGTTTTTCTTATCAAAAGGTGGAGTTGATATTGTATGTGCATCTAACACAACAGAACAAGCGAACATCTTATTTGAAGAGATTAACAATATGAGAGAACAATCAAAAGCTCTATCAAATGAAAAAAGAAGTAAAAAGAACATCTTTCATATCTACTCACCAAAGACTAAGAACAAGATAAAGAAGTTATCAGCTCAATCAAGAAATAAAGATGGTTATAACATTGAAGTTGGTTGTATTGATGAGGTACATGAAATGACAGATAGTAAAGTTTATGATGCCATTAAACAAAGTCAATCAACCAAAGAAGAACCGCTTATATTTATTATTACCACTGAAGGAAACACAGTCGGTGGTTTTTTAGATAACAAGCTAGATTATGTTAGAAGAATGATCAAGGGTGAGATCCAAGATGAAAGAGTGCTGCCCTGGTTATATACGCAAGATTCAGTTGATGAAATCTATCAAGATAAAAGAACATGGCAAAAATCTAATCCAAGCATAGGTTCAATTAAAACATATTCTTACCTAGAAGATTTAATGAACAAATCAAAGCACGATCTTGGAACAAGAGTAACGATGCTATCAAAGGATTTTAATATTAAACAATTAGAACAAGGCTCATGGCTAACCTTCGATGATTTGAATAATGATGAAACCTTTAGTATTGAAGATTTAAAAGATAGTTATGCAATTGGTGGTGTTGACCTTTCAAGCACAACGGACTTAACGGCCGCAGTTCTATTACTAATGAAAGGTGATAAAAAATTTGTTATTACTCAGTTTTTTATGCCAAGCGATGTTATTTTAAAGCGTAAGGAAGAGGACAACGTACCTTATGATATTTGGGTGCAAAAAGGTCTAATTACTGTAACCGATGGAAGTCAGAATGATTTTTCACTAGTAACCCAGTGGTTTATGAATATGATAAGGACATATAATATTAGACCACTTTGGGTAGGATACGATCCATGGAATAGTCTTTATTGGATTAAGGAAATGGAGGAACTAGGTTTTAATATGGAAAAGGTAAGGCAGGGAGTTTATTCTTTATCAGAACCGATGAAACAACTTGAAGCTGATTTAAAGAATAACAAAGTTATCTATAACAACAATCCAATTCTAAAATGGTGTTTATCAAATACACAAGCAAAAGTAGATGTTAATGGCAACATCCAACCATCTAAACTAAACTCGAGATATAAAAGAATTGATGGAACAGTAGCACTTATAATTTCTTATGCTGTTTTAAATAGATATAAGTTGGATTTTGAAAATATGATTTAATCAAGGAGGTCGCTATGGCCATATTTAAAAGAAAGAAAAAACAAGGCACAGAACAGCCCTTCAAATTTATAAGCGAACTTAATATTCCACAAGTTTCATTTGGAACAAACATCTCAAAATCTGATGTAGTAAAGATTGCTATTGATAGAATTGCAAGCCAATGCGCCAAACTAAAACCTAGACATATTAAAAACGAAAACGATAAGACAGTGACCGATAAAACCGGAAAGCTGTCTTTTATTTTAAAGCACAAGCCAAATGAGGTAATGACACCTTATCAGTTTATCTATAAAGTAATTACAAAACTTTTTATAGATGATAATTCGTTTGTTTATCCGATGTTTGATGATGGTGAACTTAAAGGTTTGTATCCACTTAATCCAATCATGGTAGAACCAATTGTTGATGGTGGAAATAATTACTATTTAAGATTTCAATTTGAAAACAAAGAAACATTTATTATTCCATATGAGAACATTATTCATTTAAAAAGGTTTTATCACGATAATGATATCTTTGGTGGAAGTGGACATAAGGGAGACCAAGAAGCATTACTTAAAGCAATCAACATTAATGAAAATGTGCTTCAAGGGGTAGAAAACGCACTAAGAAGTTCAATGCAAATTAAAGGACTTCTTAAGATGAATGCAATGTTAAATGAAACGGATAAGAATAAACAACTAACTTCATTTAATGAAATGTTAAAAGAATCTATAAAAAATAAGGGAAGTTCAATAATCCCTATTGATTTAAAAAGTGAGTATATTCCACTTAATGTAGATCCAAAGTTAATAGATAAAGAAACACTAGAGTTTTTAAATGATAAGATATTAAACTACTTCGGTGTTTCATCACCAATCTTTAGTTCAAATTATAGTGAAGATGAGTTCAATTCATTTTATGAACAAACCATAGAGCCTTTAGCCATTCAGTTGTCTGAGGCTTTTTCTTTAGGACTTCTTACTGATAATGAAATCAAAAGAGGCGAGCAAGTTGTCTTTTATAGCGAAAGACTACAATATGCATCCTGGAACACCAAAGTAACAGCAATTGAAAAGTTAATGGGACTTGGAATTATGAGCCTAAATGAATCAAGAGCTCTACTTGGATTAGAGCCAGTTGAAAATGGTGATAAAAGATTACAATCACTAAATTATGTAGATGCTTTAAAAGCTAATCAATATCAAGTTGGAGAAAGTGAGGATTTAAATAATGAAGGTAACGATTAATGGCAAGGTAACAAAAGAAGCAATAGCATCAATTTTAGCAGAACAAAAAGAGAAAACTAAAATCATTGATGAATATTGTAAAAAAGAAAAGCTCGAGAACATTTACTATAAAGATGCAGAGCTTGAGTATGAATATACAAAAGAAGTAACAATTAAGAAAAAAGAGGTGGAAACCAGATGATTAAAAAAGAAACAAGACTTGCAGAAGTTGAACTTAGAGAAGAAGATGAAAAGATGATTTTGGAAGGTTATGCGATTCTTTATAATGAGGAAACCTTAATCGGAACAAGAGAGTATGGTTTCATTGAAAGCATTGATCCAAATGCACTAAGTGAAGATGCGATTAAAGATGTGCCAATGAAATATAACCATATGGACTCATTCTTAATCATCGCAAGAACCAAAAACAAATCTTTAGAACTTACATCAGATGAAAAAGGACTAAAGGTAAGAGCTGAACTCTTAGATACTCAGCACAACAAAGATATTTATAAGATGGTAAAATCAGGACTTTTAGAAAAGATGAGTTTTGCTTTTACAGTTAAAGAACAAGAGTGGGATCATGAAGGTGAAATTCCAAAAAGACGAATCACCAAAATTGATAGACTCTATGATGTATCAATCGTTGATATTCCAGCTTATGACAACACTTCAATTTATGCTCGTTCTTTAGAGTCTATGGACTTAGAACTAAAGACTATGGAATTAGAAAAGAGAAAAAGAGACGCGTCGTTAATAAGGAAAAGAATAGATTTAAAAATAAAAATTGGAGGAACTAAATAATGAATTTAGAAAAAAGAAAACAAGAAATCAAGGTCAGATTAAATGAAATCAAAGGCCTAACAGGTGTTGAAGCAACACTTGAAGTATTAGAAGAATTAGAAAAAGAAGTCGATGAATTAAAAGAAGAAGAGGAAACAATCGATAGAAAGCTTGCTATTCAAAGAAAAGCTGTCATCAATCCAATTCAAATTGAAAGAACTGAGCAAGTTAATAAAGAGGAACTTGAAAAACGTGGTAAAGCTTTAAAAGAAGCTAGAGTAATTCAAGTATCAAGTGAAGAGATTTTACTTCCTGAACACACTGCACCAAACATTGCTGCATATCCATTCGCTCAAGTTTCAAGTTTAGTTGATCGTGTTAAAGTTGTGAATTTAAATGGTGGTGAGACTTATAAGAAATCATTTATTAAAGGTAATGGTATCGCGGGTCTTACAGGCGAAGGTCAGCCTTATAGTGAAACAGAACCAGACTTTGGTTATTTAACAATTACTAAAGTTAAAGTTACTGCATACACTGAGATTACTGAAGAGTTAGAAAAACTACCAAGCTTACCTTATCAAGCAGAAGTTATTAAAAACATTAACATCGCTTTAAAGAAAAAAATAAGTGAACAAATCTTAAAAGGACCAGGAACATCAAATACATTCACTGGTATCTTTAGTGACCAGGCAGTAGCACTTGCAGATAGTACCCCACTTGAAATCTCAGCTATCACTGACTCAACATTAGATGATATAATCTTTGCTTATGGTGGAGATGAAGAGATCGAAGGCGGAGCTTATTTAATCTTAAATAAAAATGATTTAAGAGCATTTGCAGGACTTAGAACTCCAGAGGGTAGAAAGGTCCATACAATCGACTATATCAATAGTACAATTGATGGTATTCCATATATTATTAATTCGCATTGTAAAGCCTTAACTGATAGTAAAACAAATGAAGGCGACTATGTAATGGCTTATGGTGGATTACATAACTATGAGGTACCTATTTTCTCACCAGTTGAGATTGGTAAGTCAACTGATTATAAATTTAAAGATGGGATTATTTCTTACAAAGCATCAGTGTTCACTGGTGGTAACGTTGTAGGTTATAACGGTTTCTTAAGAATTAAGAAAAAAGCCTAAGAGGTGTTTATAAATGGGACTACTTGAGAATGTGAAAAAATCACTGCTTATTCCTCTAGAGGAAACTTACGCAGATGATGAACTAAATAGTTACATAGAAGCGTGCATTGCTTTAATTTTATCAACAGGCGTGGATCCAGAGAATATTGAAGATAACCCCCTAACAAAATCTTTAGTATTAATTTACTGTAAAACATTCTTTGGGTTTAAAACAGATGGTTCAGTTAAAGAGTTACCGAGAAGTTTTGATATGCTTTTGTTACAACTTGCACTATCAAAGGGTGATACTAATGTTCCCAAGTAGTCCTAATATAAAACTTGAGTTGTTAAAACTAGAATCTGTTAAAGATAACATAGGAAACAACAAGCTCTCACTAATAAGTAAAAAACAAGTTATAGGAATTAAAAAGCAAGTAACCTCAAAAGAATACTACGAAAGTAAAAAGCAAGAATATAAGGTAGATTTATCTCTTAAAATTCAAAGTTTCTTATATGACAGTAGTAAATATGTTGTGGTTGATGGTGTTATTTATTCAGTTGAAAGAACCTATCTTGCAGGGCAGTTTTTAGAACTATACTTAGTTGAATCAAAACTAAAGGTAAGTGATATCAATGGCTACGCTTGATAACCTAGCTGAATTGATAATGGATGAAGTTAGTAGTTATACTGATGAAGTTATAAAAGCACTTGAAGCAAAGCTTGATGAGACAGCTGACAAAATACTTGAATACATTAAAAGCAATGCACCAAGAAGCGGACAAAAGAATGGTCTTGCTGATGATTTTGTTAAAGCAGATGTTGGTAGTGGAGTTAATAAAACGATTGTTATATATGGGAAAGAAAAAGGTATGCTTGTCCATTTGATTGAATTTGGATTTATGCATAGAAGCGGAAAGTATGTAAATCCTAGACCGTTTCTTAGACCAGCATATGATGCGTTTACTCCTAAAATGTTAGAGGATATAAAGGTGATCATACGTGGTAAATAATCTTGAATATATTTATACAATCTTAAATGAAGTACTACCTAATAATGTTTATTATGCTGTTTCAGTAAAAGACAACATTGAATTACCAATCATTGTTTATCAAGAACTTAACAAAAGAGGTAAAACTTATGCTGATGATTCATACCTATTAAAAGAATTAACAATTCAAATAACTTTAATAACACCTAACAAAAACATTCAATTAGAAAAAATGCTAGAAAACAAACTTAAATTATATGACATTGAGTTTCAAATGATTAGTGAGTTTTACATAGCAGAAAATGGATTATATCGTATTTATGAAATAAAAATGGAGGAATCAAAATATGAGCAATAAAGTAACATTCGGACTTAAAAATGTGCACTATGCTGTAGCAACTCCTGGTGAAGATGACACTTGGACATATGGCGAACCAAAGAAGCTAACAGGAGCGCAAGAATTAACAGCTGAAGTTATCGCTGGCAAAACTGATGTTTATGCTGATGATAGAATTTTGGCAACACTTGTTTCTAACTCAGGATCCAACATTACTCTAAAATTAACTGAAATTGATGACGATTTTAAAGTTGCAGTGTTAGGATATGAAAAAGATACAAATAACAACTTAATTGAAGTAGTAAATCATCGTAATAAGACTTTTGCACTTGGATATGAAATTCAAGGAGACGCTAAAGCAAGACGAATTTGGTATTTCTTATGTACAGCTTCACCAGTAAGTGATGCAACAAAAACAAAAGCAGAAAGCATCGAACCAAACTCTGTGACACTTAATATTACTGCAAGATCAATTGAAGTAGGTAATTTATCGGTAATTAGAACAATTGCTAAATTTGGAGATGCTAACTATAATAACTTCTTTACAAGTGGTCCTTCTGTTGGAACTATAGGTACTTAATATGGAAAAGACAGTTAAATTAAATGGCGAGGATATTAGACTTAAGTCCTCGCTTTTTACTATTATCGAATATCGTAGTACATTTGGTACTGAGTTATTTAGTGATGTAACTAAACTTGAAAGCAGTGAAAAAGAAGGAAATGTATCAGAAGTTTTAGAAGTGATATTTAAAATTGTTTATGTCCTTCACAAACCTTTCACTAAGAAAAGCTATGAAGAGTTTTTACAGGGCATTGATTTTACATTGCTTTCAGATGTTGGTGAACTTGAAAATATTTCACATACCATTGCAGAATTACTAGGCGGAAGTGTAAACAACGAAAGCCCAAAATAGAATCTCAAGGTGAGCACGTCACAGCAAATATAATTTATAATTTGGCTCATCTTGGGATATCCCTAAAAGATGCAAGATATATCGATATTGATGTTTATGTAGAATTAATAAATTTAGAACTAAAAACAATGTCAAATGAACCTGAGTCAAGAAGAGCTACTCAAAAAGATATTGATCTATTTTTGTTATAGATTAGGAGGTGAGTGTTAATGGCAGAAACAGTTAAAGGTATCAACATAAAACTTAGCTTAGATGGTAAGGATTTAGAAAATGAAATAAAGGGTATTAATAAGGATCTAAAAGAACAACAAAAAGATCTAAGAGCGATTAACGCAAACCTAAAATATGATAGTTCAAATTTAGAGCTTTGGAAAAAGAAACAAGACCAACTTAACGATATCTTAAAAGGTACTAAAGAAAGATTAGAAAAACAAAATGAGCAATTAGCCAAAGCAAAAGAAGGCTTAAAGCTTGGTACTATATCAGATGCTGAGTTTAAGAAGTTAGAAAGAAATATTGCCTATACTGAAGCAGACCTAAGAAGAGTTAATAGTGAACTTGATAAAACTAAAGATAAAATGAAGTCTTTAGGCAATGAAAAGTTTGAAAATTTAACTAAGCTTGGCGGCACATTAACTAAGTCATTAACAATGCCAATTTTAGGAGCAGTTACTGCACTTACAGCACTTGCTACTAAAGGTGTTAATACAGCAGATGAATTAAAGAACACCGCTCAAAAGATAGGCATGAATGTTGAAGCCTTACAAGAGTGGAACCATGTGGCCAAACTTGCTGGAGTTGAAACCTCAAGTTTAGAAAAAGCATTCTCAAAAGTAAATAATATATTAGCGGATGTTGCGCTTGGTGATGTTAAATCATTTGCTGGAGTATTTCATGCTCTTGGTATTTCAATGGATGAAATTGAAGGTAAGACCACAGAAGAAGCATTTGATATCATTAGAGAAGCTTTAAATAAAGTAGAGGATCAAGCATTAAGAACAGCACTTGCTAATAATTTGTTTGGCGATAAGTTAGGTAGTGAATTAATCCCTATCTTAGGATTAGAACAAGACGAAATAGCAAGACTAAGAAATGAAGCAAGATT
>Ga0116181_1000627_pt1 | contig 32239 bp, 24 predicted proteins | sample AD_UKC075_MetaG_FD_89752 | JGI IMG/M metagenome (GOLD analysis project Ga0116181, IMG submission 89752) | Active sludge microbial communities of municipal wastewater-treating anaerobic digesters from USA - AD_UKC075_MetaG | ecosystem: Engineered > Bioreactor > Anaerobic > Digestate | place: USA... | reverse complement strand
TGCCCGGACGTGCCGAACACGACCTGCTGGTCGGGGTTGTCCGGATCGGGCACCAGGTCGTGGTAGGCCCTGAGCAGGGCGTCGACGTCAATCAGGTCTTCGGGCAGTGCAACCTGCCCGGCGCGTTCGTGTGCCATGGGGCCATCCTGCCGCCTAGGAGTCTGCTGAACAATGCTGTTCCGAGCGAGGACGTGCTGGGCGGGATGAGCTGCAAGGCCACATCTGGGGTCTGTAGTGGGCCTACCGACCCAAGATGTGGCCGCAGCAGATCGCCCGCCCAGTGCGCCGCAGCCGGGACATGATTGTTCAGCAGGCTCCTACGTACGACAGTGGGGAACCGCCGGACCACATTCGCACCGCTTCGGTACGGCTGGCAGAATGCTTGCTTGTGACTTCAGCTGGCTTTCACCCGTCCCGCGCCATGGATCTATCGGGCATCGTCGCCGCCGCCAAGGCGCCGCCGCCACCGTCGGGCGCGACCTATGTGCTCGAAGTGGACGAGCGCAACTTCGAAGCGGTGATCGGCGGCTCGGTGAAGTACCCGATCGTGCTCGAACTCACCTCGCCGCGGGCCAACGCGCAGGCGCTGTCGGACGCGCTCACCGAGCTCGCCAACGAGGCCGGCGGGGCGTACCTGCTGGCTCGGGTCAACGTGGACGCGTCGCCCCAGATCGCGGCCGCTCTTGGCATCCAGGCGGTTCCGGCGGTCATCGGTGTGGTGGCCGGTCAGCTCGCGCCACTTTGGCAGGGTACGAAGGACAAAGCCGAGGCCAAGGCCTATCTCGCGCAGTTGCTGCAGGCCGCCGCGGCCAACGGGGTCACCGGCCGCGCCGAACCGGCCAGCATCGATGCAGACGCCGGGCCGGACCCGCGATTCGCCGCGGCGGACGCAGCACTCGCCTCCGGCGATTTCGAGACCGCCGTGGCCGAGTTCGACAAGCTGCTCGCGGCCAGCCCGAATGACACCGAAGCCAAGGCCGGACGCGCCCAGGCTGCCTTGCTGTCGCGTGCGGCGAAGCTCGATCCAGCCCAGGCGCTGGCCGCGGCGGACGCCAACCCGACCGATGTGGCGGCGCAACTGGCCGCAGCGGACGCCGAACTGCTGGGCGGTGCGATCCCGTCCGCGTTCGGACGGTTGATCGCCTTGATCCGTGACAGCACCGCAGCTGAGCGGGAGCAGGCTCGCGTCCGCCTGCTCGAACTGTTCGAGACCGTGGCTCCCGACGACCCGGCCGTGCTGAAGGCGCGGCGCGACCTGGTCAGCGCCCTCTTCTGACTGGCATGGGCTGGCAGAGAGCGCCGACTCCAGTGCCTACGGAGGGTCTCGTCGGGTTCGATTTAGGCTCGACTGGGGACAAGCCCGTGAGGCCTGCGCGCTCTCGGGCTGGGGGCAAGCGGACAGAAGAGTTGTCGTGCACTTTGTGGTGAAATACATGAGCCTCGAACATTGAATTGCACTAGTTTCGGTGGCTATCTACCTACCGCCGAGATTAGGACGCTCATGATCCGAACACGCACCCTCATCGCCACGATCGCTGCAGCAATGGCGTTGGCCGTACCTCAGTCACCGATGGCCGTTGCTGATACTGCAGATCCTGTCGAGTCGTTGGCTGATCAGGTGGCCGCAGCGATCGAGACCAGTGAGCCGGTGATCTCTCCAACGCGTGGTGGCGCGGATCTCGTGGCCGAGTCGGCTAATGGTTCAGCGCAGGTTGCGCTTGCACTTGATGCTGAGGAGATCTCCTTGACAGACCTTAAGAGCGGAACGTCTGTGGCGATTGGGTTGCCGGTGGAAGCCGAAGTCGAGCGCCCCGCCGTCGCCCAGGACGGGACTGTCATCTACCAAGAATCGGGAGAGGGGGGCGTTGATATCGCCGCTCAGGTGATAGCGGACGGCTCGATTCGAGTCCAGACGATCATCTCGGACAGGACCTCTCCGCATGAGTTTAGCTATCCGCTGACACTGCCAGCCGGGACGATCTTGGAGTTGACCGACGATGGCGGAGTGCTCGCCTCCGACGCCCATGGAGGTTTCGTTGCTGGGGTGCGCCCGCCTTGGGCAAAGGACTCTCAAGGGAACGACGTAGCAACCGCTTATCGAATCGAAGGCAACACGATCGTTCAGACCGTGGCCGAATCAGATGCCCGTGTCTACCCTGTTGTAGCCGACCCGTGGCTCGGGATTGACCTCATCGAGAAGGTCACACGTGTCTGGGATAGCGCGAAGAAGGGCTACCGCTATTCAGTCTTCCCCACCTGGTGGGGTCGCGTTGGGGCGAGTCGCTTGGCGCGGGGGATGCATGGTCAGAGACCAAGAAGAAGGGTGTTCCCCAAACGTCCACTCTAGAAAACCAGTTCCTGTGCCACTACGACAACCGGGTTCTCGTGGCGTTCAAGGGCTCGTGGAACCTTGAGGCGTACACGAAGGACAGAGGGTATTGGGGCTTCATGGCGAATCTCTGCAACTAAGCTGGCGATATGACGAGTTCAAGACGATCGTTGCTACCCAGGGCACTATGGCTCGCGTTCGGCTGCCTGGTGTTGGTGAGTTACGTGACTGGATTGGTCGCCGGTTTTCGCGCCGATGAACTCGCCGGCGCGCCACCTGCGCCGGCCGGGCTCGACCTGGCCGCACTGTCCACCATTACTTGGCTGACCGTGGGCTTGACCGTCGTAGTGGGCATCATGGCGTTGGTCATGACCGTGTCGCGCAGGAACGCGGGGAGCGCGCCGCGAATCTGATAGTCAGCGCCCTCTTCTGAGCAGGAGCAGCACGGCCGCCAGCAGGCTGGCGCCGAGAGTGGCCAGGTAGATGCCGCGGAAGCCCACGTTCAGCGTGTCGGCGAAGGTCTGCTCCAGCTTGGGAGCGCGCGCGTCGATCTCAGCGAGGTAGTCGGCCTTGGCGGTCTCGAAGGCCCCGGGGACGGCCGCGCACAGCACCGTCAGCTGACGCTTGGTCTCGGCCAGTTCGGTCATCGCGGTGCTCAGGTCGTCCCTGGCTTGCACCAGCTTCTTGCGGTCCTTCACCGCGCTGGCGCGCTTCGCCTCAACGCCGGTCAGCTGTTCGCGCAGCTTCGCGCGCTTGCTCACCGCGGACGCTCGCTGCGCAGTCAGTTGCTTTCGCTCGGCTCTCACCTTCTTGAGGTTCGCCTCCAGCGTGTTCCGCTTGGCCACCAGCGACGAGCGCGACTTCTTGGTGTCAGCGAGCTTGGCCTTGAGCGTCTCCAGCTGTGCCCGCATCGCCTGGGCAGGAGGTGGCTCGGGCGTGCCCGGCGGCAGCGTGGCCATCAGCTGGTCGTAGGCGGCCTGCAGCTGGGCGATCCCCCGCTGCTGGCCAGCGATGGCGTGGTCGAGCCCCTTGACGCCCTTGGTCATGCCGGCGATGGCCTTCTCCATGCCCTTGATGGCCTTCGCGGTGCCCGCCAGACCCGAGTCCATCCCGCTGATCGCCTTGGTGAGCCCGGCGATCCCAGAGCGCATGCCCTTGGCTGCTCTCTCCATTCCGGCGATGCCCTCGTCGATGCCGGCGACCGCGTCCACCAGCTTGGTGCGAGCGTGAGTCAGTTCGGTATGCGCGTCCGCCAGGCTGGCGAGCCCTTCGTCCACGCCCGCGGTGATGTCGGCGATCACGCCAGGCGTCTGCTCAGCGAACATGTGCTCGGCCACCACTTTGGTGCGCTCGGTGATGTTGGTCACGTCGGCGGTCTGCACCAGTTCGAGCAGGTCGTCGGGCAGCGTCGCGCTCCCGTCCATTGTGCCGATGTCGATCGTGGTCGCGCTGGTCAGGTCAGGGAACTCGACCCCGGCCAGCCGGTCCTCCAGCCGTTCGTCCGCCTTCAACTCGGCGAACTTGGCCTGCAGTTCGGCGGCGTAGGGGAGTGCCGGGGCGGCCACGGTGGTCGGTAGCTGGGCAGTTAGGGCGTCCGGCAGGGCAGTGCCGGCCTGCGCGAGGAAGCCGACCAGGAACGCCGGCGCGATGGTCGTGCCGATCGAGCGGACCAGCGACAGCGTGGCCAGTGCCGAGTTGGACTCCTCGGCCGGCGTCCGCTCCAACATCATGTAGTTCAACGGCGAGCCGATGGTGAAGCCCAACCCGAGCCCCATCAGCGCCAGGGTTGTGCAGACGCTTAACCAGGACGCGTGCGGAATGGCCCACCACACTCCGGCTGCCGCGGCTGCAGCCGACATCACCACGCCGAAGCCCAGCACGAGATTGGGCCCGAACCGGTCGGTCAGGCGTCCCGAAAGTGGCGCGCCGATCCCCGAGAACAGGCCGAGGATGATCACGAAGTAGCCGCCATCACCGGACGGGATCCGCAGCGCGTTCTCGGCGAACTGGGGTACGAAGATGACCCCCATCAGGATCACGCCGGACAGGAACGAGAGCGCAAGGGTGACCACCAGCGCGCCCTCGGTGAAGTAGCGCAGGTTAACCACCGGGTCGGCCGCCCGGCGCTCGGCGAGGATGAACAGCGGCAACAGCACGAGGAAACCGATTAGGTACGGGTAGACGTCGGTGCTCGTGACACTGTTGGCGAAGTCGAAGAAGTCGAGGTTTCTCAGGCCGTAAAGCAGGGACAGGATCATCGCGACCAGCAGCGTGATGCCCAGCAGATCGATCTTGGCGACCTGTTCGACCTTGTGGTTGGGCAGGAAGACCAGCCCGGCGATGATGATCGCGATGCTGATCGGCACGTTGACATAGAAGATGAACTGCCAGTTCGCGGTTCCGAAGATGTCCAGGATGAGGCTGCCTGCGCTCGACCCAAAGATGTTCGCCACGCCGTACACGCCGCCGACCAGGCCGAGAGCCATGCCCCGCTTCTCCGGCGGGAAGGACGTGCCGAACTCAGCGGTCGCGATCGGGACGATGCCACCGCCGCCGATGGCCTGGATCGCCCGCGCGATGAGCAGCAGTTCGAAACTGCCGAAGTCCTGGCTGAGCCCGCAAAGCAGCGACCCGACGCCGAAGAGGGTGATGCTGGCCAAATAGACCGGTTTGCGGCCGTAGCGGTCGGCCAGCTTGCCCATCACCGGGATCGCCGCGGCGTAAGCGAGGGTGTAAATGGTGAGCATCCAGATGCCGGTCTGCTCGTTCACGCCGAGGTCGTTCTGGATGATTGTCCGCGCGGGGGTAACGATGCCGGTGTCGATCGCGCCCATGAAAATGCCAAGCAGGTAGACCGCGGTCAACACGCCGAGGCGGCGCGCGGGCGCGCTGGCGGGTGCTGGCTGGGCGGTCAGGCTCAAGATCGCTCCGGTTAGTTAGTCTCAAGCGAACTATAGTGACCGGCTTCTGGGTCGGCGGGTGCCTGTCGAAGGTTGTGCCGGAGCTGTGCGGCCTTGACTGTGGCTGGGTGCACCGCGGACGGTGGGTGGAGCCACAGTTAATGGGCGCGCCGGGAACTCCCTCAAGCACCGCAATGCCAACTTCGCTCCCGAACGGGACCGCTGCTCCCGAACTCTCGGGAGCGGGAGTTCCGTTCGGGGCGCTGGCTGGGCTCGCTCCTCAGGGACCGCTTATGTCAGCTGATCCGTTGGCCGGCTTCGAGGTAGAGCGTGCGGCCTTCGGCTCGGGCGGCCAAGGCGGCCAGTAGGCGGCCGCGGGCGAACGGAGCCATCCGCTCGGCGGCGGCGTCCGGTTCGAGCCAGTGGACGGCGCGGATCTCGCGCAGGTCCGGACGCAGCAGGCCCACCGAAGCCAACGGCATCTCGCAGCCGTCGAAGATCAGCTCCACCGCGTCCTCCCAGCCGAGGTAGGGCGCGAGCCAGTCCACCACCAGCAGCCGGCCAACGCTCATGGTGTGGTTCAGCTCCTCCTCGATCTCGCGAACCAGGCCTTGGCGAGGAGTTTCACCGACGTCCAGGATGCCGCCGGGCAGCTCGAAGTCGGGCTTGAAGGTGGTCTCGAGAATGCACACCCGGCCGGACTCGTCGGTGAGCAGCATGTGGCTGATCAGCCGCTTGCGCGGGGTCACGGTGTTCATCACCGCGGTGAACCCGGTCCTCCCGGCGGCCTCGTCGGTGGCCAGCCGGGCGTAGCAGAGCACATCGGCCGGCCCGGAAGCAGTGAGCAGTCGCTCCCGCAGCACCCCTTCGAGCCGGAAGCCGGCCCGGTGCAGCGCCCGCCGGCGGGGCGCGTCCGCAGCGCAGATGTTCACTTCGGCCCGCCGGACCCCGTCCGTATCGAAGACCTGCTGGCAGGTGCCGGTCAGCAGCAGTTCGTAGCGCTCCGGGCCGTCATCACCGCGGAAGTCGATGACGGCCACCCCGTCCGCAATACTGAACGGCAGCGAGTCCCGAATCACTCCGATTCGACGTGCTCGAAGTAGACCGCGCCCAGCGGCGGCACCACGACGATCGCGCTGGCCGGCATGCCGTTCCAGCCCTCATCGGTGGCCACCACCTGGCCGAGGTTGCCGTGGGCGTCCGAGCCGTCGTAGGTGGCGGAGTCGGAGTTGAAGATCTCCTTCCACACGCCGGCCTTCGGCAGCCCGATGCGGTAGCGCGTCCAGGGTTCGGAGGAGAAGTTGACCGCGACCGCGACCTGGCGACCGGACGAGTCGCTGCGCACCCAGCTGAAGGTGTTCGCGGGCGCGTCGTCGGCATTGATCCAGCGGAAGCCGGCCGGATCGGAATCCAGCTCCCACAAAGCCGGATGGCTGCGGTAGAGCTCGTTGAGGTCCTTGAACATCCGCTGCAGGCCCTTGTGCCCCCACAGGTCGGAGACCCACCACTCCAGGCTGGCCGACTCGTTGAACTCCGAGCGCTGGCCGAACTCGCAGCCCATGAAGATCAGCTTCTTGCCGGGGAAGGCCCACATGTAGGAGTAGAACGCGCGCAGGGTGGCGAACTGCCGCCAGGTGTCCTGCGGAATCTTGTTGATCATCGACCCCTTGCCGTGCACGACCTCGTCGTGGCTGATCGGCAGGATGAAGTTCTCCGAGTACGCGTACACCATGGCGAACGTCATCTCGTTGTGGTGGTACTGCCGGTGGATGGGCTCCAGCGCGAGGTAGCGCAGCGAGTCATTCATCCAGCCCATGTTCCACTTGAACCCGAACCCCAGGCCGCCGGAATGGACGGGCTTGGTCACCCCACCGAACGAGGTGGACTCCTCGGCGATCATCACGACGCCCGGCACCCGCTCGTAGAGGTGCTTGTTCACGTAGCGCAGGAAGTCGATGGCCTCCAGGTTCTCGTTGCCGCCGTGGATGTTCGGCACCCACTCGCCGTCCTCGCGGGAGTAGTCCAGGTAGAGCATGGACGCGACCGCGTCCACCCGCAGCGCGTCGATGTGGAACTCGGTCACCCAGTACAGCGCGTTGGAGACCAGGAAGGACTTCACCTCGTTGCGGCCGTAGTTGAAGATGTACGTGCCCCAGTCCCGGTGCTCGCCTTGGCGGGGGTCGGCGTGTTCGTACAGGGCCGTACCGTCGAAGCGTCCCAGCGCCCACTCGTCCTTGGGGAAGTGGCCGGGCACCCAGTCGAGGATCACGCCGATGCCGGCCTGGTGCAGCCGGTCGATCAGGTAGCGCAACTCATCGGGACGGCCCAGCCGCGACTGTGGCGCGAAGTAGTTGGTGACCTGGTAGCCCCAGGACGGCTCGAACGGGTGCTCGGTGACCGGCATGAGTTCCACGTGGGTGTAGCCCTGCCAGGTGACGTACTCCACCAGTTCGTCGGCTAGTTCGAGGTAGGTCTTGCCGCGCCGCCAGGAGCCCAGGTGCACCTCGTAGATGCTCATCGCCTCCTTGTACGGCTCCGCCTTGGCGCGGCGATCCATCCACTCGTCGTCGGCCCAGGCGTATTTGCTGGTGTAGACGATGGACGAGTTGGCCGGCGCCTGTTCGGCGAAGAACGCCATCGGGTCGACCTTCTCGCGCCAGACCCCGTCCGGGCCGAGGATGTTGAACTTGTACAGCGCGCCGGTGCCCACGCCCTCGACGAACAGCCCCCAGACGCCGGATCCCGGGACCAGGTGCATCGAGTCGCCGGTCCACCAGTTGAAGTCGGCGTTCAGTCGCACCTCGCGCGCGTTCGGCGCCCAGACCGCGAAGCGGGTGCCGCGGATCTCGCCGCGTTCGTCGTCGAAGAGCGTGACCTCGTGGGCGCCGAGGCGTCGCCAGCACTCAGTGTCGCCGCCGTTGTGGAAACCCTCAAGGTCCCAACCGGTTAGTCCGCCAGCCAGATCGTGTGCCATCAGTGCTCCTTGGTTTTCGTAGCGGACGCCTCAAGCGTGGCCAACATGACCTCATCTTGGACCCCCCGCCAGGGGATATGTGCCCAATCGGGTCGATTGCGCACCTCATAGACGACTTCGTAGACCGCCTTGTCGAACTCGTAGGCCCGAAGCAGCTCAGACGCGGACGCCGGCCCGCCGACGTAGCCTTCGAGGAAGGCGTTCTTGGCGGACGCGCACCAGGCCAGCGCCTCGCGTCCGTCCGGCTCGGCGTGAGCGCTGCGGGCGTAATCGAGGCTGCGCAGCAGCCCGGCGACATCGCGCCAGACCGAATCGAACTCGCGCCGCTCCGCCAGCGACTTCAACGGCTCGCCTTCGAAGTCGATGATCACCCAGCTCGGCTCCGCGTGGCGGTGCAGCACCTGACCGAGATGGAAGTCGCCGTGGATCCGCTGCGTGACCAGTTGGGTGCCCTTGGCTGCGGCGAAGATCAGCCGGGCTGCGTGCCGGTGGTCGGCCAGTTCGCGGACTCCAGCGGCGGCAGCGTCGAAACGGGCCAGCATTGCCGCGCTCAGCGCGTCGCCATTCGTGGTGGCGGTGCCGAACGTGTCCGCCAGCCGGCGGTGGAGTTCGCGGAGTTCGGTGCCGAGCGCCCTGGCTTCGGTGCTGAAGTCGCGTCCGGACGCGCAGGCAGCGGTCGCGTAGACCCAGCCATCGGTGACCTCGGGCACCCGCTCCAGGAACAGGGCCAGGTCGTACCCGCAGTCCGGGGAGGCCAGGACGCCGTACGCCGCTGGGGTGATGCCCGAACCGGTGAGCGCGGCGAGCACTTCAGCGTCCAGATTGCGTCCCGGTTCGAGCTTGCGGAACAGCTTGAACAGGGCTCCGCCGCCGACGTTCACTGTGGTGTTGCTCTGCTCACCCGTGTAGAGCCGCATCTCCGCCTCGGCGTCGACCGGTTCCGGGTCAAGCCATTTCATGCCGTCCACCGCGCGTTCCCGCAGTGCGTGCACCAGCGCGGTCATGGCCGCCGGATCAGCCGGTGCGTCCAGGAAGTCGACCGCGCCGAGGTCGGGCAGCTCCGTGCTGCCGACCGCGACCCCTGGCGCCGAACTGTCCGCGGGCACGTATGCCACCAGCAACTGGTAGGTCTCCGTGCGACCGTCGGCGTAGCTGACCGTGGCCAGTTCGGACCGCACCGCGGGCCAGCTACCCGGCGGCGTGTACCAGGGCAGTGGCTCGATCGACGTCACGTCCGCGGCCAGGCCCTTGCCGCCGAACCAGCGGCACTGCCGCAGGTAGTCCGCCCATGCGGCATTCGGAGTGGTCACCGGTGCGCTTTCAGTGCCCGCGTACGTGCAGGATGTGCGCCGGGTTCGCCGGGCTGAGCCGGACGAAATTGCGCTCGCCCCAGGTGAAGGTCGCGCCGGTCAGCTCGTCGTGCAGCTGCACACTGTCGCCTGGAACCCCCAACCAGTCCAGGTCGAGGTAGATGTCGGTCTCCACCACCTGGTTGGGATCGAGGCTGCAGATCACGATCACCGCGTCGTCGCCGTCCCGCTTGGCGAACGCGATCACGTTGTCATGCGGCGCGTGCTGGAACTGCAGCTGCCGCAACTGCTGCAGCGCCGGGTGGTCGCGCCGTACCTGGTTGAGCTTGCCCAGCAGCACGTTCAGGTTTGGCTCGCGCTGGTAGTCGCGCGGCCGGTACTCGAACTTCTCCGAGTTCAGGTATTCCTCCTTGCCCGGTGCCAGCGCCTCGTGCTCGAAAAGTTCGAAGCCGGAGTACACCCCCCACGTCGGGGAGAGTGTGGCAGCCAGGATCGCCCGGATCGAGAACGCCGCCGGGTTGCCCGACTGCAGGAAGAACGGGTTGATGTCGGGGGTGTTAACGAAGAAGTTCGGCCGGTAGAACGGGTCAGTCTTCGTGCTCAGTTCGGTCAGGTACTCCTCGAGCTCCCACTTGGCGTTGCGCCAGGTGAAGTAGGTGTAGCTCTGGTGGAAGCCCACCTTGCCCAGCGCGCCCATCATCGCCGGCTTGGTGAAGGCTTCAGCGAGGAACAGCACGTCGGGATCGGTCGCGCGCACCTGCCGCATCAGCCAGGCCCAGAACTGCACCGGCTTGGTGTGCGGGTTGTCCACCCGGAAGATCCGGACGCCGTGCGCGATCCACAGCTTCAACACGCGCAGCGTCTCGTGGTAGATGCCCTCGGGATCGTTGTCGAAGTTGATCGGGTAGATGTCCTGGTACTTCTTCGGCGGGTTTTCCGCGTAGGCGATCGTGCCGTCGATCCGGGTGGTGAACCACTCCGGGTGCGCTTTCACCCAGGGGTGGTCCGGGGACGCCTGCAGCGCGAAGTCGAGCGCGATCTCCAGGCCACACTCGGTGGCTTTCGCGACGAAGCGGTCGAAGGCTTCCCAGTCGCCGAGGTCGGGGTGGATGGCGTCGTGTCCGCCCTCGGCCGCGCCGATCGCCCACGGCGAGCCCGGGTCGTTCGGTCCGGGGGTGAGCGTGTTGTTGCGGCCCTTGCGGAAGGCTCGTCCGATGGGATGGATCGGGGGCAGGTAGACCACGTCGAACCCCATCGCGGCGACTTCTTCCAGTCGCTGATGAGAGCCGTCGAAGGTACCCGAGGTCCACTTCTTGGTCGCCGGATCGAAGTTGGCCCCCTGGGAACGCGGGAAGAACTCGTACCAGCTGGAGAACAGGGCCCGCTTACGGTCGACGAACAACGGGAAGTCCGCGGTTGCCGAGAGCAGGTCGCGCGGGCCGTACTGCTCCATCGCGCGCGAAATTCCCTTGGCCGTGGCGACCTCGATCAGGTCCGTGGCCGGACGCTCGGGAATCAGCAGCATGGCGGTCGCGTGCAGGATTGAGGCCTGCACCGGGTCATTCGCGGCCTTGGCGGACGCGGCGGTCCGGTCGAGCAGGTCACGGCCCTCCAGGCAGACCAGCTCGATGTCGACCCCGACGGGCAGCTTGGCCTCGGCGTTGTGCAGCCAGGTTGCCCACGGATCGGACCAGCCCTCGACCCGGAAGGTCCACGCGCCCTCGGCGTCGGGACGCACCCAGGCTTCCCACGGGTCGAGGCCTCGGGGCTCCATCGGGGTCATGTCGACACGCTGCTCGCGTCCGTCCGGCGCGGTGAGGATGACCGAGGCGTTGACCGCGTCGTGGCCCTCCCGGAACACGGTCGCACGGATCGGGATCAGCTCGCCGACCACGGCCTTGGCCGGATAGGCGCCTCCTTCGATGACCGGGTAGACATCGGTCACCGGGATGCGGCCGAAGCCGCGCGGGACAGTCACCGGCGGGTTGAGCTCAAGCTCCGCCTTGACGGGTTTGCCGGCCGGTGTTGCGGTGCTGGCCGCAACCTTCGGGGCGGCACCCTTCGGCGCGGGCTTCGGCTTGCGTTGCGGGTTCACGGTGGCGCTCACAGCCCCAACCTAGCGTTTGGGATTCCGTTCGGGGGGAGGTCTTGGCCGACCGTGTCGGGAGCGTCCGCAACGTCGGCTTCGGCCTCGTCCGGGGTGACCGGCGAGACCGGCACCGGGCGGACGCCGGTAAGCACCTCGGCACCGAAGACGACCACCGTCCGCGCCGGCAGCGTGACCGTCGATCCGGGGGAGAGCCGCTTTCGCGGCAGCTCGCCGGACGTACCGGTGTGGGCGAGGATACGGTAAGCGAGTGCCCATGGCGCACCCGGCAGCGACAGCTCGACCGGCTCCCAGCCGGAGTGGAAGTAGATGAGCAGCGCCTGACTACCGTCCGACAGGTATTCGCCGAGGGTACGGCGACCCGGGTCGTGCCACTGCTCGGTGGTCATCTCGGTGCCGCTCTCGGCGAACCAGGCGATCTGGGAGCGGCCCAGGCCGTGACCGGATCCGTCCGTCACCTCGCCGTGGGATCGCCAGCCCTCTGGTCGCAGCAGCGGGTAGTCGGCGCGAAGCTGCAGCAGCGCTCGGGTGAGTTCCTCCTGCTCGCTCCAGTCATCCTGGGAGTACCAGTTCACCCAGGACACCGGCGAGTCCTGGCAGTAGGCGTTGTTGTTGCCGATCTGGGTGCGGCCCATCTCGTCACCTGCGGTGATCATCGGGATGCCCGCGCTGAGCAGCAGGGTGGCCATCATGTTGCGGGCCGTGCGCTGCCGGGACGCGATAATCGTCGGATCGTCGGTCTCGCCCTCGTAGCCGTGGTTCCAGGAACGGTTGTCGTCGGCCCCGTCGCGGTTGCGTTCGGCGTTCGCCTCGTTGTGCTTGAGGTCGTAGGTGACCAGGTCGCGCATGGTGAAGCCGTCGTGCGCGGTGACGAAGTTCACCGATGAGGTCGCCGGCCGTCCGCCGTGGTCGTAGATGTCGGAGGAGCCGCACAGCCGGGTGGCCAGCTCCTGCACGCCCGGGATGGCGCCGCGCCAGAAGTCGCGGGTGAAGCTGCGGAAGCGGTCGTTCCACTCCGACCAGCCCTTGCCCCAGCGTCCGACCTGGTAGCCGTAGGGGCCCAGGTCCCACGGCTCGGAAATCATCACCTTTCCGGCCAGGACGGGGTCGGCGGCCACCAGTCGCTTGAACTCGTGGTTCTGGTCGACGTGGTGGGCGTGGTCGCGGATAAGCGTGGTCTGCAGGTCGAAACGGAACCCGTCCACACCCATCTCGGTGACCCAGTAGCGCAATGAGTCGAGTACCAGCTTGAGCACTCCGGGCTTGGAGGTGTCGACGGCGTTGCCGCAGCCGGTGACGTCGTAGTCGTTGCGCTTGTCGTCGGTCAGCCGGTAGTACGCGGCGTGGTCGATGCCGCGGAAGCTAAGGGTCGGGCCGTCGTGGCCACCCTCGCCGGTGTGGTTGTAGACCACGTCCAGGATGACCGCGATGCCGGAATCGTGCAGTGCGGAGACCATCTCCTTGAACTCGGACACCTGCTCGCCGAGGGTGCCGGACGACGAGTAGGCCGCGTGCGGAGCGAAAAAGCCGAGGGTGTTGTATCCCCAGTAGTTCACCAGCCCGCGTCCGACCACGAACGGCTCGGAGACGAAGTGGTGCAACGGGAGGAACTCGACCGCGTTGACACCGAGCTTCAGCAGGTGGTCGATGACTGCTGGATACGCCATGCCGGCATAGGTGCCGCGCAGGTGTTCGGGCACCGCCGGGTGCAGCTGGGTGTAGCCCTTCAGGTGCGCTTCGTAGATGACCAGTTCGGATTCGCGCAACGGACGTGACAGCGGACGCGGCGCGTCGGAATCGGCCACCACGACACTCAGCGGGACGGCGGCGAACGAGTCGGTGGGATCGGGCAGGAAGTTGGACCCCGGGGTGTGGTCGGTGATCGGGCCCGAGTAGTCGACGCCGCCGGTGATCGCGCGGGCGTAGGGGTCGAGCAGCAGCTTGGCCGGGTTGAATCGTGCGCCGGTCTCCGGCGACCACTTGCCATGCACCCGGTACCCGTACCGCTGTCCGGCCCCGACTGCAGGGACGAATACTTCCCAGACTCCGGCATCGTCAGCAACCAGGTCGTGGTTCGTCTGCCGACGATGCTCGTCGATCAGGGCGAGTTCCACCCGGGTGGCGCGCGGCGCCCACAGCGAGAACAGCGTGCCCTCCGCTGTGACCTGTGCACCGAGGGAGGTGTCGCCGCTCGGGTGAGTCTGTTCGGACTGAGTCATTGACCAATCTCCTGCAATAGTTCGCACAACAGTGTGGCCTAACCTGAGTCAGGGTGCACTAAAGCGCGCCCGCATACGCGAAAACGATTCAGCAACGATTCAGGAAGCGCACATTTGACCAGTCGCAGCTATCTCGACCACGCCGCCGGCTCGCCAGCCCTGCCGGAGGTGGTCGCGGCTGTGGCCGCAACACTGCCGCTGGCAGGCAACCCGAGCTCGCTGCACGCGTCCGGGCGAGCGGCGCGCCGCCTGCTCGAGGAGTCGCGCGAGTCGCTGGCGGATCACCTGGGGGCACTGCCCACCGAGGTGGTCTTCACCTCGGGCGGTACCGAGGCGAACAACCTGGCTCTGCTGGGCGGCGCCACCGACGGCCGCCCGGTGGTGGCGCTGTCGGCGATCGAACACCCTTCGGTGGCTGCCGCGCGGACGCGGCTGGAGACGGTCACCCTGCCGGTGGCAGCGTCGGGTCACGTGGAGCCGGCGGTGGTTGCCGAGTTGCTGACCGACCGGGTCGGACTCACCTCGGTGATGTGGGTGAACAACGAGACCGGCGCGATCCAGCCGGTCGCCGAGGTGGCGGACGCGGCGCACGCGGCCGGGTCCCTCGCGCACAGCGACGCGGTACAGGCCTTCGGTCACCTACCGATCGATTTCGCGGCCAGCAACCTCGATCTGCTCACGGTGTCCGGCCACAAGCTCGGCGCCCCAGTTGGGATCGGGGCGCTGGTGGTGCGACGCGGGGTGAAACTGCGGCCGACCGGGTTCGGCGGCGGGCAGGAGGCGCGCTTGCGGTCGGGGTCGGTGCCGGTGGCGCTGGCGGTTGGCTTTGCCACCGCGGCACGGGTGGCGATCGAGCGACAGGCCGCGGAGGCGGAGCGGCTCGGTGAGTTGCGCAACCTGTTGATCAGTGGTGCCCTGGCCGGCGTGGCCGGCTGCCGCGCTAACACCGTGGCCCCCTGCTCGCCCGCGATCGTGAACCTCACCTTCGAAGACGTTCGGGCCGATGACGTGCTGCTGTTGCTGGACGCCGCCGGCATCGACGCGTCGACTGGCTCGGCGTGCACGGCCGGCGTCCACCAGCCCAGCGAGGTGCTGCTGGCGATGGGCCGAGGTGTTGCGGACGCGTCCGCCAGCCTGCGGTTCTCGTTCGGACCGACGACCACGCGAGCAGAGATCGAAGCGCTGGTGAAGCTGCTGCCCGGGGTGGTGGCACGGGCGCGAGCAGCGTCCGCGACGTAGACTCCTCGGGGCCATCTGCCCGGCTGGTCGAGCCACCAGCCGTCCGAGGAAGACCTGGAAGGAAGACCGCATGCGCGTACTGGCGGCGATGTCCGGCGGAGTCGACTCCGCCGTTGCGGCCGCGCGCCTGGTCGACGCGGGACATGAGGTGGTCGGCGTCCACCTCGCGCTAGCCAAGAACTCCGAGGCCTACCGCAGCGGCGCCCGCGGCTGCTGCTCGCTGGAGGACTCGCACGACGCGCGCCGGGCCGCCGACGCCCTCGGTATCCCCTTCTATGTTTGGGACTTCGCCGAACGCTTCGCTGCCGACGTGGTGGCCGACTTCGTCGATGAGTATGCGGCCGGCCGCACGCCGAACCCCTGCCTGCGCTGCAACGAGAAGATCAAGTTCGCCGCGGTGCTCGAACGCGGCCGGGCGCTCGGCTTCGACGCGGTTGCGACCGGGCACTATGCCCGGATCGAGCGAAGTGGCGACACGGTTTCGCTCTATCGCTCGCCCGAGCCCGCCAAGGACCAGTCCTACGTGCTGGGTGTCCTGGACGCCGACCAGTTGCGGCACTCGCTCTTCCCGCTCGGCGCCGACACTGCGAAGGCCGAGGTGCGGGCAGAAGCCGCGGCGCGCGGGCTGTTAGTGGCCAGGAAGCCGGACAGCCACGACATCTGCTTCATCCCGACCGGCGACACCGCCGGTTTCCTGCGCTCGCGGCTGGGTTCGCAAGTCGGGGACATCGTCGACGAGACCGGAGACGTGGTGGGCGCGCACTCGGGGTATCAGCAGTTCACCGTCGGACAGCGGCACGGCCTGCACCTTTCGGTGCCGGCAGCGGACGGACGCCCGCGCTATGTGCTGCGGATCGACCCGGTGGCGAACACCGTGCAGGTCGGCCCGCGCGAGCGCCTTGCGGTGCAAACGATCGAAGCGATCCGGCCGACCTGGACGGAGGGTTTCGTGGCGGGCGCCTGGCGCGGACTGGTGCAGGTGCGCGCCCACGGCGAGGCGATGCCTGCGACCATCCACGTCGTAACAATCCCGGAGGAGCTTTCCGAGGAACGAGGAAAGCGTCACGAAGGGCCGCCGCCTGCCTGCGTCCGCATCGTCCTGGACCAGCCGGCTCTTGGTATCGCCCCTGGTCAGGCCGCGGTCTACTACGACGGCGACCGCGTGGTCGGCAGCGCAACGATCTCCGCTACGGCGGCCTGATGGTCGCCTTCACCGGCTTGGGCTCGCTACCCGGTACCGACTTCGGTGCGGCCCTGCGAATGACCTTCGACAAGGTGCCCGAGCTGCCCTACCTTCCGGAGCTGCCCGCGCGCGGTCCCTGGGCCGCGATGATCGGACGCGGGCTCGGCCTGCCCAGCGGGCTGCCGGCCAGCCTTGAGGCCGGTGAGTGGCGGTTGACCGACGCGCCCGGGGTGGACCAGCGGCGTGCCCGAGCCACCTGGCGTGATGATCTCGACCGCCTGGAGGAGATCGGTGATGGTTACACGGGTTGGTTCAAGGTGGCGGTCGCGGGGCCGTGGACGCTTTCGGCCGCGCTCGCGGTGGCGCACACCGGAAGGGTGCTCGCCGACCTCGGCGCCCGCCGCGACCTGGCCGGCGCACTGGCCGACGGAATCGGTGAACTGCTGGTTGACCTGGGCAAACGCCTACCCGGTGCGCGCCTGATCCTGCAGGTCGACGAGCCGGCCTTGCCAGCGGTCGCCGCCGGGGCGGTGCCGACGCCAGGCGGCTACTTCCGGCATCGAGCGGTGGACCTCCCGGAAGTCTGCCGGTCGCTCGGCCTGCTGACCGCTGAACCAGCGCGACGAGGCCTTGCGGTGCGGACGGTGTTGCACAGTTGCGCCCCCTGGCAGCGGCCGGGCGGCTGGCCGCTGGGATCGCTACTGCACGGCGATAGCACGTCCGCGGGATTCGACGGCATCTCGCTCGACCTCGACCAGCTCAAAACCGCCGACTGGGACGCGTTGGCAGCAGCCGCGGACGCTGGCGCCGAGCTCTATCTGGGCTGCCTGCCGACGTCCGCCAGCCCCCGTCCGCTGGAGGTCGACGCGACGCGCGTCCGTGCGCTGCGGGCGCTGGAACGCATCGGTGCGGACTCTGGAATCTCGGGCCGGTTGGTGTTGACTCCAGCCTGCGGCCTTGCCGGCTGGACCAGCGCCGAGGTCAGCCGGGGTTTCGAGGTGCTGAACGTCGCGTCCACTCAGCTTGCGGAACAGCTCAGCGGCGGGTAGCCGCTCGGCCATCAAAGTGCGGGTTCTCAGCCCTCCTGCAGCCGCGACAGGCCACATTTCGACTCCCGTGCCGACCGGTGTCGCAGTGTCGGAGCCTCGCGCTAGATTGCGCGCATGACCGAAGACGGCACCCGCGCCAGGCACGCTGAGCTGAGCGAACTGATCACCGATCACCGCTGGCGCTACTACGTGCTGGACGCGCCCACGGTCGCCGATGCCGAGTTCGACCGGTTGATGGCCGAGTTGACCGCGATCGAGGAGGCGCATCCAGAGCTGCGGACGCCCGACAGCCCCACCCAGCAGGTCGGCGGTGCGCCGAGCGCGACCTTCGCCCCGGTGGCCCACCTGCTGCCGCTGATGAGCTTGGACAACGTCTTCTCGCTCGAGGAACTGGACAAGTGGCTGACCCGTGCGGCAACGCTGGCCGGCACCGATCCAGCTACCGCTGGCTACCTCTGCGAACTGAAGATCGACGGCCTCGCGCTCGATCTGGTTTATCGGGGCGGGCGGCTGGTGAGCGCCGCGACCCGTGGCGACGGCACGGTCGGCGAGGACGTGACCGCCAACGTCCGCACAATTGCCTCGATTCCTGCCCAGCTCACCGGGGAGGCAGTGCCTGAGCTGGTTGAGGTGCGCGGCGAGGTGTTCATGCGTCCGGACGACTTCGCCCGGCTGAACGAAGGTCTGGTCGCCGCCGGAAAGGCGCCGTTCGCCAATCCGCGGAACTCGGCGGCTGGTTCGCTACGGCAGAAGGACCCGCGGGTGACCGCGTCTCGGAAGCTCGACTTCCTGGTGCACGGCATCGGCGAGTTCTCTGGGCCGCCGCTGGAACGTCAGTCGCAGGGCTACAAGCTGCTGCATGGCTGGGGCCTGCCGGTGAGTGCCCGCTACCGCATCTGCCACAGCGTGGCCGAGGTTAAGGAATACGTCGCCCACTACGGCGAACACCGGCACTCGGTGGAACACGACATCGACGGGGTCGTGATCAAGGTGGACGACCGCGAGTTGCAGGCGAGGCTGGGCCACACCTCCAGGGCGCCACGGTGGGCGATCGCCTACAAGTATCCGCCGGAGGAGGTCACCACCAAGCTGCTCGATATTCGGGTGAATGTCGGCCGCACCGGACGAGTGACCCCGTACGCGGTGATGGAGCCGGTGTTCGTCGCCGGCTCGACGGTCGAGATGGCCACCCTGCACAACGCCAGCGAGGTGCAGCGCAAGGGGGTGCTGATCGGTGACACGGTGGTGCTGCGCAAGGCGGGCGACGTGATCCCGGAGGTGCTCGGTCCGGTGGCCGAACTGCGCGACGGCACCGAGCGGGCATTTGTGATGCCGACGCGTTGCCCGGCTTGCGGTACCGATCTGCGTCCGGAGAAGGAGGGGGACGCCGACATCCGCTGCCCCAACCAGCGGTCCTGCCCGGCGCAGCTGCGCGAGCGACTCTTCCACCTGGCTTCGCGGCAGGCGCTGGACATCGAGGTGCTGGGTTGGCAGTCTGCGGACGCGTTGCTGAGCGCCGGTCTGCTCACCGACGAGGGCGACTTGTTCGACCTGACCGCGGCGAAGCTCGTCGAGGCCGGGGTGTTCACCACCAAAGCCGGCGAGCTCTCGGCAAACGGACGCAAGTTGCTGGCGAACCTGGATGACGCGAAGAGCCGGCCGTTTGCGCGCTTCCTGGTGGCCCTGTCGATCCGGCATGTGGGCAAGGGAGTGGCGCCCGATGTGGCGGCCGCGTTCCCCAGCATCGATGCGCTGGCGTCCGCCTCGGTCGAGGAGCTGAGCGCGGTGTCCGGCATCGGGCCGACGCTGGCCGCGTCCATTGCCGAATGGTTCACGGTGGACTGGCACAACGCGATCGTGGCCAAGTGGCGGGCGGCCGGCTGCCGCTTGGCCGACGAGCCACGCGCGGAGGCCCCGGGTGAGCCGCAGACGCTGGCCGGGCTGACGATCGTGGTCACCGGTGCGGTGCCCGGCTACAGCCGTGATGGCGCGACCGCTGCGATCGAGGCCAGGGGCGGGAAGGCTGCCGGCTCGGTGTCCTCGCGGACCAGCTACGTGGTCGCGGGCGAGAGCGCGGGTTCGAAGCTGGACAAGGCGATCGCTCTCGGCGTTCCGGTGATCGAAGCGGACGCCTTCGAGCGACTGCTCACCGCCGGTCCGGAAGGTCTGATCACGGCCGACTAGGATCTGGACGTGCCCGAAGGCTTGAACTCCGACCTGAACCTGAATGTCGGCGCGCCGCCGCGCGTGCGTCCCGGCATGGGGGAGTGGGGCCCGCAGGAGGTGCCCACCACCCGGCAGAAGCGCCGCATGCGCTGGTGGACCCTGCTCGCCCTGTTGGGCGTGCTGGCCGCCGTGGTCGGCTACGGCTACTGGATGTACACCATCCTGCGTTGAGCGGGAGCGCAGTTCCCGGTCAACGCAGGATGGTGTTGACGAGGGCCGCGCCAGCGGGCCGAGGAACACACCCTAGTTCGGCTTTGGGTGAAGTAGCGGTGCGCTCGGACGTAACGAGTCAGCCGGCTCAGGTACCGAGCGCCGCGAGCCGACGTTGTCGGAACCGGCGCTCCGGATCGGTGGGCGCGAGTTCGATCGCCTCACGGTAGTGCCGTTCGGCTTCGCGGACGCGGCCGCAGCGTCGGCACAGGTCGGCTTGGGCCGCCGGCAGGAGGTGGTGTCCGGCCAGCGCACCGGACGCCGCGAGCTCCGCCAGTGCGCCGAGTCCAGCTTCCGGGCCGACGGCCATCCCGACGGCGATGGCGCGGTTGAGCTCGATGAACGGTGTGTCGGGCAGTTGGTGGTACAGCGCGAGGATCGCCGCCCAATCGGTGTCGGCGGAATCCTGTGCTCGCGCGGGCGGAACCCAGAGATTGCCAAGAGCCGGGCACGGGCAGCCGGAGTGCCCTGGTACGTCCCGTCTCGACCGGTCGTTCCGGGGTTTGCCGACCCTGCGAGCGTTGCTCGGTCAGTAGGACGAAGGTGACATGGTTGGTGATCATTGGAACCTCCTCACCTCCACGACGGACGGCGTTGCGGCAGATCGACAAATCCCCAGATCGCCGGGCCATCGTTCTGACCCGGGCTCGTTCCGCAGGCTGCTAGAGAGCCAGCGCCGCCAGGTGGTTGAGGCGAGCCAGCTCAGACTTCAGGAACTCGGGCCCGCCCCGGCGGGCCAGCACGATCGTCGCGTCGGTGCGGAACGGCGCGACCGCGATGATGGTGTCGCCCCAGCCGGACAGCCAACCCTCCGGCAGTTCCAGGTCATGCAGTTGATCCAGGGCCCCGAAGCCGGCGACGTCCGCGGGCGTCAGGTCAGGTGCCAGCTCGGTCTGGATCAGGACCTCGCCGGTGCGTCGATCGACGAGGACCGCCCAGGACACGCGGAAGACCGCGGGCGCTTCCAGGGTGAGGATCTCCTCGGCGTGCTCGGGATCCTCGGTCATGGCATTGAGCACATCCACGTCGGCCTGCAGACCCCACGACTCGGGATAGTGCGAAAGCCACACCACCTCGACGCCCGGGACCGTGCTGCAGGCGGTGATCAGCGAATCGGCCGCGACCGTCGCCGGCAACTCCACCATGAAGTCGTCGATCGCGAAACCCTCGTACTTCTCGACGATCTCTACCGCGTTGATGTCAGCGTGCACGAGGCCCATCGCGGTGGCCACCGCGCCCAGCGAACCGGGACGGTCAGGCAGCACCACTCGCAGCAAGAACACCGGCCTAGTGTCGCTCATCCGTGTTACAGGGGTGTCACCGGGCGCCGATAAGCTGAGGGCTCGCGCGGCGCGGCCGCTTGATCGCAGGAGGAGTTCACCTTGGCTTTGACCACTGGCGATGTCGGTCGTCTCGGCGAGTTGGCGCGCATCCGGCTGACCCCAGACGAGCTGGCGCACCTGGCCCCACAGCTCGACGTGATCCTGCAATCGGTGGCTACGGTCACCGAAGTGGCCACGGCGGACGTGCCGCCGACGTCGCATGCGCTGCCGCTGACCAACGTGTTTCGCGACGACGTGGTCACGCCGTCGCTGCCGGTGGCGGCTGTGCTCGCGGCCGCACCCGCAACCGAAGACAACCGGTTCCGCGTGCCGCGCATCCTCGGGGAGGAGGCATGAGCGCGCTGCTGCGCGCCGGCGCCACTGAGCTGGCCGGCCTGATCGCGTCCGGCGAAGTCAGCGCCCGTGAGGTCACCGCCGCCCACCTCGACCAGATCGCAGCCGTCGACGACCGGGTGAAGGCCTTCCTGCATGTGGACGGCGAGCGGGCGCTCGCGTCCGCCGATGCCGTGGACGCCAAGCGCGCCGCGGGGGAGAAGCTCGGCCCGCTGGCCGGCGTCCCGCTAGCGATGAAGGACATCTTCACCATGCAGGGTGCGCCGACCACCTGCGGCTCGCGCATCCTCGAAGGCTGGATGCCGCCCTACAACTCCACGATCACCGACAAGCTGCTGGCCGCGGACGTGATCGTGCTCGGCAAGACCAACATGGACGAGTTCGCGATGGGCTCATCCACCGAGAACTCCGGCTACTTCGCCACCCACAACCCGTGGGACAACGCGCTTATCCCGGGTGGTTCCGGTGGCGGTTCGGCCGCGGCGCTGGCCGCGTTCGAGGCGCCGCTGGCCATCGGCACCGATACCGGCGGCTCGATCCGGCAGCCCGCGTCGGTCACCGGCACAGTCGGCGTGAAACCAACCTACGGCGGCACCTCACGCTACGGCGTGGTGGCGATGGCGTCGTCGCTGGACACGCCTGGTCCGTGCGCGCGCAATGTGCGCGATGCGGCGCTGCTGCACAGCGTGATCGGTGGCTGGGATCCACGCGACTCCACGTCGATCAATGCACCGCTGCCCGATCTGCTGGGCGCGGTCGAACGCGCGGATGTGGCCGGCATGCGGATCGGCGTCGTCACCGAATTCGGCGGCGAGGGCTACCAGCCCGGCGTCGAGCAGCGGTTCAGTGAGGCGCTCGCAGTGCTGGAGCAGTTGGGTGCACAGATCGTCGAGGTGTCCTGCCCGAACTTCGAGTACGCCCTGGCCGCGTACTACCTGATCATGCCGAGTGAGGTCAGCTCCAACCTGGCCCGTTTCGATGCCATGCGCTACGGACTGCGGGTCGGTGACGACGGCGTAAACAGCGTCGAAGAGGTGATGAACCTGACCCGCGGTGCCGGTTTCGGAGCCGAGGCCAAGCGGCGAATCATCATCGGCACCTACGCACTCTCGTCCGGCTATTACGACGCCTACTACGGCTCGGCACAGAAGGTGCGGACGCTGATCAAGCGTGACTTCGACGCAGCCTTCGACAAGGTGGACGTCCTGGTGTCGCCGACCACGCCGACGACGGCCTTCCCGATCGGCGAACGGGTCGACGACCCGCTGGCGATGTACAAGGCCGACCTGTGCACGATCCCGTCCAACCTGGCCGGCAACTGCGCGCTGTCCCTTCCGGTCGGGCTCAGTCCCGACAACGGGCTACCGGTCGGCTTCCAGGTGATGGCGCCGGTGCTGGCCGACGACCGGCTGTACCGGATTGGTGCCGCACTGGAGGCTGAACTGAACCGCAACTGGGGCGCCAGCCTGCTCGACCAGTTCGCCGACTCGCCCGCCGGGGCCTACCTGAACGTTGGGAGCATCCGATGAGCCTGATGGAATTCGACGACGCCCTGGTGGCTTTCGATCCGGTGCTCGGCCTCGAGGTTCATGTCGAGCTGAACACCGCGTCCAAGATGTTCTGCGGTTGCGCGAACGCCTTCGGCGCCGAGCCGAACACCCAGACCTGCCCCGTCTGCCTGGGCCTGCCCGGCTCGCTACCGGTGGTCAACGCCAGGGCGATCGAGTCGGCGATCCGGATCGGTCTGGCGCTCAACTGCGACATCGCACAGTGGTGCCGGTTCGCCCGGAAGAATTACTTCTACCCCGACATGACCAAGGACTTCCAGACCTCGCAGTACGACGAACCGATCGCCTTTGACGGCTTCGTCGATCTGGAGGTGGACGGGGAGGTCTTCCACATCGAGATCGAGCGTGCGCACATGGAGGAGGACGCCGGCAAGCTCGTGCATAGCGGCTTCACCGGCCGGATCGGCGACGCCGACTACTCGCTGGTCGACTACAACCGGGCCGGCACCCCGCTGATCGAGATCGTCACCCGGCCGATTCGGGGCACCGGCGCCAAGGCGCCGCAGGTGGCCAAGGCCTACGTTTCCTACCTGCGCGACCTGATGCTGGCGTTGGGCGTCTCCGACGTCCGGATGGAGCAGGGCTCGCTGCGCTGCGACGCCAACGTGTCCCTGATGCCCAAGGGCGAGACCGAGCTGGGCCTGCGCACCGAGACCAAGAACGTGAACTCGTTGCGCAGCATCGAGCGGGCGCTGAACTACGAGATCCGGCGGCAGGCGGCCCTGCTGGCCGAGGGCGGTCGCGTCCATCAGGAGACCCGGCACTGGCACGAGGAGGGCTACACCACCCCGGGCCGGTCCAAGGAGCAGGCTGAGGACTACCGCTACTTCCCCGAACCAGACCTGGTGCCGGTGGCGCCGAGCCGGGAGTGGGTGGAGCAGCTACGGGGAACCCTGCCGGAGGTTCCGGCGGTGCGCCGGGCCCGGCTGCAAGAGACCTGGGGCTTCACCGACCTGGAAATGCAGGACGCGGTCAACGGCGGCGCGCTGGACGTGATCGAGGCCACGGTCGCCGCCGGGGCGACCCCGCAGAGCGCGCGCAAGTGGTGGCTGACCGAGCTCGCTCGCCGCGCCAACGAGGCCGGCGTCGAGCTCGCCGAGTTGGCCATCACCCCGTCCCAGGTGGCCGCGGTGCAGGCGCTGGTGGACGCTGGGACGGTCAACGACAAGCTCGCGCGTCAGGTCATCGAGGGAGTGTTGGCCGGGGAGGGCACACCGGCCGAGGTCGTGGGCGCGCGCGGGCTGGCCGTGGTCAGCGACGACGGTGCGCTCACCGCGGCTGTGGAGCGCGCTATCGAAGCCAATCCGGACGTTGCCGAGCGCATCCGCGAAGGCAAGCTGGCTGCTGCCGGTGCGCTGATCGGAGCGGTGATGAGGGACATGCGCGGCCAGGCCGACGCTGCGCGCGTCCGCGAGTTGATCCTGGCCCGGCTTGGCTGAGCTGCAGCCCGAGGCGTCCCGTCCGAGGTTGGATGACAGCCCGGGCGGGAGTGTCACCGACGTGCCGAGACCGTCGCCGGAGGAGCGGACCATCCTTTGGTGGCTGACCGCGGTGGTCCTCGTGGTGCACGTGGTCGGGATCTATCTGCCCGGCTCGCCCGACGGCTCGCTCGAACTGCCCGGGGTGCCTGGCGTGGACAAGCTGATCCACGCTTCGTTGTTCGGCCTACCGCTGTACCTGCTGGCTGTGCTCACGCGTCGAATCTGGCTGTGGGCCGGCTTCTTCGCCGCGATGGCCGGGATCAGCGAGGTGATCCAGTGGCGGTTCATCCCGTATCGCGACGGCGATGTTTGGGACGCGGTGGCCGACCTGGTCGGGATCGCGATTGCGGTGCTGTTGCTGCTGCGCCGCCGTTCAGTGACCGCGTAGCCGCTCGCTGAGTCGCTTCATCTCCTTGCGCTGCGCATCGCTCAGGCTGTGGATGCCGCTCTCGTTGATCTGGTCGAGGAGGGCGTCCAGGCGTTCGCGGTCGGTCTGCTGCCGACGCTCGTCGCGGCTTGGGGTTCGGGTCTGGGTGCGACCACGGGTCGTGCGCGCCGACCGAACGGACGCGGTGCGGGGCGCGGCGCGGCCCGGAATCCACGGGTAGTCGCTGAGTAGGCCGATGCGTCGCGCAGCGATCGCCACGAAGGCGAGGCTGAGCAGCAGGCTGAGCAGCCCGGCGCCGTCGCGTCCGGCGATCATCCCAACGACCTGGATGCCGAGCAGCACCGCGCCGATCATCCACGCCGGGATGCCGAAGAAGAACGGCCGATTGGGATACTCAGCGATCCACAGCAGCAGGACCGTGAACTGGATCAGCGAGATGCCGCCGAACGCCTGACCGCCGAGAACGAAGCCAACCAGGGTCGCCGCAAGGGTGAGGCTGCCCCAGATCCCGACCAGCAGCCAGACCATGCGAGTACGTCCGACCTGGCGTTCGAGATCGGTGCCGAAGTACCAGAAGAAGAAGAGCGTCAGCACGCTCCAGATCGAGGAGAGCGTGTTGGCGAACGGCCAGGTGATCAGGCGCCAGATATCGCCGCTCAGCACGGCATAAGTCGAGTAGTCGAGCGCACCGGGGAGGCTTGGGGCCAGCATCCAGGCAACCCATGACGCCACTACCGCCAGCACGACCCACATGGTCGTGGTGACCTCCAGCCGACCGATGCGGAACCACGGCTGCGCGGGTTCCGCGTGGTGCGAGAACAGAGAACTCATACCGCCAAGGTTGCCAGACTTCCCAAGCCGACATCGGCGTCGGCCGACTTCGATGAACGCTCCGTGGCTGGGCGTGTCAGCTTGCCCATCGGCGGAGCGCCAACGAAGCTAGGGCGGCGAGTTCGATCCGCCCCGATAGGTGTTGATCCTGGTTGTCCGGATGGTCCCGGGCCGGCTCGCCGGAAAGACCGACGATGCGCCCAGGAGGTGAGAGCTGTGCCGACCAACGCCCTCGACCACCTCTCTCCGGCGTTCCCTGGTCGCGCTGCCTGGGGCACGGCGGCCCGGTTGCGGGCGTGGCAGGTGGCCGCACTGGATCGTTACCGTGAACTCGGCCAGCAGGATTTTCTCGCGGTGGCGACGCCGGGTGCGGGGAAGACGACCTTCGCTTTGCGCGTGGCGACCGGGTTGCTCGCTGATCGGGTGATCGAGCAGGTGATCGTGGTCACCCCGACCGAGCACCTGAAGGTGCAATGGGCAGACGCGGCCGCGAAGGTCGGCCTGCACCTGGATCCGGGGCTCGGCGGTAGCAAGCGTGGCCGCACCCGGCAGTACCAGGGCCAGGCGGTCACCTATGCCGGGGTGGCGGCAGCCACGCACGCCTACGAGTCGCGGACGGTGAACGCCAAGACGCTCGTGATCTTCGACGAGGTGCACCATGCCGGGGACGCGCTCAGCTGGGGCGAGGCGTCCGCCCAGGCGTTCGCGTTGGCCACCCGCCGGTTGGCCCTCACCGGCACACCGTTTCGCACCGACGCCAACCCGATCCCGTTCGTCCGCTATGTCGAGGAGGCGGACGGCACGCGCAAGTCGGTGGCGGACTACACCTATGGCTACGCCGAGGCGCTACGCGACCATGTGGTGCGTCCGGTGGTCTTCCTTGCCTACGGCGGCGGCATGCGCTGGCGGACGCGGGCCGGCGACGAACTGGCCGCGTCCCTGGGGGAGGCGCTGCCCAAGGACGTGACTGCGCAGGCCTGGCGGACGGCGCTGGACCCGGCCGGGGAGTGGATGCCGGCCGTGCTGGCGTCCGCCGATAGACGGTTGACCGAGGTGCGCCGGCACGTCCCGGACGCCGGTGGGCTGGTGATCGCCAGCGATCAAAGACAGGCCCGCGCCTATGCGCGGGCCCTGGCACAGATCACTTCGCAGCAGCCGACCCTGGTGCTGTCCGACGATTCCGGAGCGAGCCGGAAGATCGACGAGTTCTCCGAATCCGAGGACCGCTGGCTGGTCGCCGTCCGCATGGTCTCCGAGGGGGTGGACGTGCCGCGGCTGGCGGTGGGGGTCTACGCCACGGCCACTTCGACCCCGCTGTTCTTCGCCCAGGCGGTCGGACGCTTCGTCCGCAGCCGTCGGCGCGGTGAGTTGGCGAGTGTCTTCCTGCCCACGGTGCCGATCCTGCTGGCACACGCCGGCGCGCTGGAACGCCAGCGTGACCACGTGCTCGGCAAGCCCCGCAGCACCGAGGGTGACCTGTGGTCTCCCGAGGAGGCACTACTGGCCGAGGCGAACCGCACCCGGCGGACGCCGGAGTTCGAGGGCCAGCAGGAGACCCTGGAAGCCAACGCGATCTTCGATCACGTGCTCTTCGACGCCCGCGCCTACGGAATGTTCGCCGAGCCGTCCAGCCAGGACGAGGCCGACTACCTGGGGCTGCCCGGGTTGCTGGAGTCCGATCAGGTGGCGACGTTGCTCGCCGATCGACAGCGTCGGCAGTTGGCCAGGTCGGCCCGCCGCGACCGACGCGAAGCGGTGCCGCCCGAAGTGAGCCTGCACCGCGCCCTTGAAAGCCGCCGGAAGGAGTTGAACAGCCTGGTCTCCCAGGTGGCGCGCGTCCGTGGAGTGCCGCACAGCCACATCCATGCCGGACTGCGCCGGGAGGCCGGGGGGCCGCCGCTGGCGAAGGCCACCACCGAGCAGGTGGAGGCGCGGATCAGCTTGGCTCGTGACTGGCTGGCGAAGTCCGCCTGAGTGCTCGGCCCACGACGGCTACGCCGGGCCATTGACCAAGCTGGTCTGGTCAACCTAGGCTGTCGCCATGACGACGGTGAATGTGCAGGAAGCGAAGACTCGCCTGTCGGAGCTCCTGGCCCGCGTCGAGCGCGGTGAAGAGATCGTGGTTGCCCGCGCCGGTACCCCGGTCGCGCGGCTGGTGCCAGTCGACCTGGCCTGGACCAGGCCGTTCGGAAGGTTGGCATTCGAGGTGCCAGAGGACTTCGATGCTCCGCTTGACGAGGATGAGTTGGTCGCATGGGAGTGACCTACCTGCTCGACACCCATGTGCTGCTCTGGCTTTGGGGTGATCCGGGCCGCATCGCCCCAGGTGTGCGCAAAGCGCTCGGAGACCCGAAGAACCACCTGCTTGTCTCGGCGGCCAGCGCGATGGAGGTCTCGACCAAGACTCGCCGCGGCAAATTGGAACTCGGTCACGCGCTGGCGTCGACCTGGGCGGCCCGAGTGGCCGAGATCGCTGCCGAGGAACTCCAGATCACCTCCGCGCACGCTCTGCTGGCTGGCTCGATGCGGTGGTCGCATCGTGACCCCTTCGATCGCCTGCTGGTGGCTCAGGCCCTCACTGAGGGTGTGCCGCTGGTGTCGGTGGACCCCGCCATGGTTGGCGTGCCGGCGTTGCAGGTCATCGATCCGCGGTCGTGATCCGGGCAGCAGTTAGCCAGGTGAGTGCCCAGGTCTCATCGAAATCTCATGCCTTTCTAACTGGACGCAGCGGAACTCCGGATAGCGTGAATTACTTGCTGACCTGATGGAGTCGCTATGCGTCGCTCGTTCGCCGTAATGCTCACGACCGCACTATTGGCAACAGGAGGCATCCTGTTCGCCCCGGCCGCGGCGGCGGAGGACGGGTTGACCCCCGACATCCACGTGCCGCTGCCGTCGATGTGGGCATCCCAGAGCCTGACCGCGGCGACCGGCAAGTCCCTGGTGCGCACGGTGTACGTCAACTCGCACCAGCAGGACGAGGAGTATTCGATCGACAACGGGGCGACTTGGCGGCCGCTGCCCGCCGAGTTGGCCGGCTCGGGCTCGCTGGCGGGCTACGGCGGCGAGTTCATCAAGCTACGTCGGACGGTGATCAGTCCGGGCGGAGAGGGCTGCGAAACCTCGAAGCTGAACGGATTCACCGTGTGGAACCCCAACACGGGCGTCCAGCGGAAGGTCGAGCTGTCGGCAGCGGACGCGTCCGTCGAGGTGGAGTGCCTGTGGCTCACCGATGCGGTGCGCGGGCTGGTGTTGACCTCGGACGGACGGGTCTTCGACATCAGCGGCGCCACCGCGGTACAGCGCAAGATCAAGCCCGGACCAGGTGTGCCGGATGGGGCGTTGCCAGTGGGCATCTCGGCGGACGGCACCACGGTTGCACTACGCGCTTCCGTCTACGACCCCAAGGGTGTTCGGAGTGAGCGGACGTATCTTGCCGTCGCCCCAATCAGCGGGGCCGCCGGCTCGGCGCCGATCGAGATCGCCGGGCTCACCGACGTCGTGGTTTCCGGCCAGAATGTGCACTACCTGATCCGGACGGCCGCCAAACTCACGGTCTGCCGAGCCCCGATCGCGACGCCGGCGAAAGCCAAGTGCGTCTCGCTCCGCAAGGGCGATCAGGACTATGAGGCCCAACTCGAGGTCTCCCAGGGTCTCGAGCAGGTCACCTGGCGTTCGACGCTCTGGCTGGTGTCCGGTGCCCAGGTGAAAGCGCTGAAGACGTCCGGCAAGGTGACCGAGCTCCGCGGAACCGGCTTCCGCGACCCGGTGCGTCCACTCGTCCGGGGGCTCGATCCGCAGCGGGGAGATGTCTACGGCCAGGTCAGCCCGAAGCTCGGCGTGTCGTGGTCGATCCCGTCCCGCAAGGTGCCTACCCGGATCAGCGCGCTCGCCCTCAGCACCAATCGCGTCACCGCCGTCGATAGCCGTCCGCACGCCGCGGAGGCCGGGCCAGCCCCGCTTTGGTATCGCGACCTGCAGGGCACGAGCGTCGGCCCGGAGCGCCGGCTGCCCGGCTCCGCCGAGCTGACCGAAGAGCTGTTCACCTCAGCCGGCCGCACGGTGCTCGATTGCTGTCTCTCGGTGAAGGCCCGGTTCTACGACCAGGGCCGATTGATCCTGAAGCAGAAGCTGCCCTTCAACGTGGACGAGATCAGCGGTCCCTACATTGACGGCGGAGATCGGGTGCGCCGGATGGACGGAGCCACCTTCATGACAGGGGCGGATGGCGACTCGGCGGTGTTCGGCAGCCTGGTGGCCTGGCTCGACCGGACGGACACCGTCACGATCCGCGACCTGGCTGCGCCCGGTACCGCCGACATCGTGGTGCACCTGCCGAAGCAGGCTTACGAGTACAACTTCGGCCGGCTGCAGCTCTGGGGCGACTGGGTCGGGATCTCCTGGGGCGATGCGAACCAGGGCCAGCCCGAGAGCAGCCTGGTGACGAACTTCCGAACCGGCGAGACCCACACGACCGTTGGTGAGCTGCAGGATCTCGGGGACGGCTACGCGCTGCTCCACCGCTTCGGCGCCCTGGCCGAGGGCGAGTACGAGCTGCCCTACACGGTCGTCACCTGGAGCTTCGGGTCCGACGAGATCCGCGCGGTTCCGGTTCCGCAGGGCAACCAGGTGGCCATCGACGGCATCGGACGCGTGGCTTGGGCCGCGGACACCGCGATCGAGATCGCGAAGGTCCCGGGTGCGGGCACCAGCGCACCGCGGCTGCTTGGCGTGCTGGCGAAGGCCTCGGTGAAGGCTGGAAAGAAGTGGACGCCACAGGTCGACATGAGCAAGGCGTTGAAGGCGGGCGTTCTGGAGATCCGCGACCGCAGCGGACGCGTGGTGCGTACGATCAGCACCAAGGCGACCGCGACCGGCTCACTACGCACGTTGAGCTGGGACGGCCGGAACTCGGCGAAGAAGAAGGTGCCGGCCGGCACCTACACCTGGACGCTCAGGGCGGACGCAACCGACGGCACCGGCACCCTCACCGACGTGACCGGAACCGCAGCCGCGTCCGGCGAGGTCAAGGTCATCCGCTGAGTACTCGCTGAGCTGGACGAGGCCCTGATCAGGACTTCGTCCGGCTCAGTTGGTTGGGCTACAGCACGCGCGCCGAAAGCACCCCTGGGATCGCCCGCACCGCGGCGACCACGTCGGCCGGCACTTCGCCGTCCACGTCAACCAGGGTGTAGGCCAACTCGCCGCGCGACTTGTTCAGCAGGTCGGCGATGTTCAGGCCTGTTTCTGCGAGCAGCGTCGAGATTTGGCCGACCATGTTCGGCACGTTCGAGTTGGCGATCGCGATCCGGGTGGTGCCAACGGTCCGTGGCAGCACGGCGTTCGGGAAATTGACTGAGTTGATGATGGTGCCGTCCAGCAGGTAGTCCCGAAGCTGGTTGGCCGCCATCACCGCGCAGTTCTCCTCTGCCTCTGCGGTGGACGCACCCAGATGGGGCAATGTGACCACCCGGTCGCGCTTGTTCAGCGCGGGCGATGGGAAGTCGCAGATGTAGGCACGCAGCCGGCCGCTCTCCAGAGCCTCCACCACGGCGTCCTCATCGACGATCGGGCCGCGAGCGAAGTTGATCACCACCGACGACTTGTGCAGCTTGGTCAGCTGCTCGGCGCCGATCAGGCCGCGGGTCGCGTCGATGAGCGGCACATGCAGCGTGATGATGTCGGCCCGCTTGAGCAGTTGGTCGAGGTTCGTCACGTGCTCCACCGACGAGCTCAGGTTCCAGGCGTGCTCGACCGTGATGCCCGGGTCGTAGCCGAGCACCCGCATGCCCAGGGCGCTGGCCGCGTTGGCCACCTCGACGCCGATCGCGCCGAGTCCGATGACGCCGAGGGTACGTCCGGGCAGTTCGAAGCCGACGAAGTTCTTCTTCCCGGACTCAACGGCCTTGTCCATGGTCGCCGCGTCGCCGTCCAGCCGGTGCGCGAACGCTGCGGCCGGGACGATGTTGCGTGCGGCCAGGAACAGCGCGGCCACCACCAGTTCCTTGACCGCGTTCGCGTTGGCGCCGGGGGTGTTGAAGACGGGAATACCCACCGCGGAGTAGTCGGCGATCGGGATGTTGTTCGTGCCTGCACCCGCCCGGGCCACAGCCAGCACCGATTCGGGGATGGCCACGCCGTGCAGATTGGCCGAGCGCAGGATCAGGGCATCCGGGGACTCGACGTCCGAGCTGGTCTCGAACTTCTCCTTCGGCAGCCGGGAGAGCCCGGTGTGGCTGATCGCGTTGAGCGTCTTGATCTTGAAGGTCATCGGCGCGTCACCCATTCCGGCGTTCGAAGTCGGCCATGAAATCGATCAGCGCCTGGACGCCCTCGATGGGCATCGCGTTGTAGATGCTGGCCCGCATGCCGCCGACCGAGCGGTGGCCGGCGAGGTTGGTCAGCCCGGCGGCATTCGCCTCGGCCACAAAGGTCTTGTCGAGGTCGGCGTTGGCCTGCAGGAACGGCACGTTCATCCACGACCGGGAGTCCAGCGCGACCGGGTTCGAGTAGTAGGCAGAGGCATCGATGTAGCCGTAGAGAGCGTCC
>Ga0116181_1000622_pt1 | contig 32351 bp, 33 predicted proteins | sample AD_UKC075_MetaG_FD_89752 | JGI IMG/M metagenome (GOLD analysis project Ga0116181, IMG submission 89752) | Active sludge microbial communities of municipal wastewater-treating anaerobic digesters from USA - AD_UKC075_MetaG | ecosystem: Engineered > Bioreactor > Anaerobic > Digestate | place: USA... | reverse complement strand
CGATGCCGAACTGATCCAGATGTTCGTGCCGCGCCGCTGGGGCGGATCGGAAGCCAGCCTGTCGACCATGATGGAGGTGGTGGAGATCATCGCCGCCGCATGCCCCTCCACAGGGTGGATCGCGGCGTTCTACATCGCCCACAACACCTATGTCGCGAAGTTCCCCGAAGCGACGCAGGAGTTGCTGTTCGGCCCGCGCGGCTATGTCCTGCTGCCCGCCGCCGGCGCGCCCGACATGGAGGCACGCAAGGTCGATGGCGGCTGGGAAGTCAGCGGCCGCGCCGCCTGGGGATCGGGCATCTGCCACGCCGACTGGGTGCAGATGAGCGGCAAGGCCGAGGACGGCAACCGATCCTTCCTGATGCCCGTTTCCGATGTCGAGGTGATCGATACCTGGCACTATACCGGCATGGCCGGGACCGGCAGCGCCGACTATGTCGCGCGCAAGGTCTTCGTGCCGGACGACCGGGCGATCTCGGCGGCGGAGTTCTATGCCGGGCCGACCCCGGGCTCGCGCATCCACGCCAACCCGCACTATTCGATCCCTTTCCTGCTCTCCGCCTATTGCACGATCCTGCCGGTGCTGACCGGCACGCTGAAGGGCGCGCTCCACGCCTTCGAGGAGATCGTGGAAAAGCGGGTGCGCAATTTCAGCGGCGCGGTGGTGCGCGACCAGCAGATGGCCCACGTGACCCTGGGCGAGATGCAGATCGCCACGCGCGCGGCCAGCGAGCTGGCCCGCGCGACCTACGCCCGCATCGAGGACGGCTTGCCCGCCCTGGCCTTTACCGTGGAGGACCGCGTCGCCGCCAAGGGACAGGCCGCTTTCGTATCGAAGCTGTGCCGCGACACGGTCAACGCGATGATGGCCGCCTCGGGCGCGTCGAGCTATCACGTCGACCAGCCGATCCAGCGGATCTGGCGCGATCTCAACACGGTCGCCAGCCATGCCTTCTGGGACTGGGACGTGACGGCCGAACAGACCGGGCGGCACCATTTCGGCCTGCCCTTCACCAATCCGCTGGTCTGAGGGGCGGGGCAGGCTGCACCCCTCCGGGTGATAAGGCACTGCTGCGCTCTGGCGGGGCGGCTGGGCTTGGGCTATCCAGCGGGATCATCGCCGCGACGGGATAGCCGATGCAGTCACCCCACCTTATCGTTTCCCTCCTCAAGGGGTTTTACTGGTTCGATTCTGGCATCCAGAGCTATATGCGCTCGCGCGGGTGGCCGACGCTGACCCATTCGCAGTCGATGGCGATGATCAACATCGTCAACGGCGCCACGCGCCCGGTGGAAATTGCCCGCAACCTCGGCATCAGCCGCCAGGCGGTCCACGTCACCCTGACGCAGATGGCAAGGATCGGCATCATCCGCCTGCAGGACGATCCGACCGACCGGCGCACCAAGATCGCCGTGCTGACCGAACTGGGCGAACCAATGCGCCGCGATGCGCAGATGGCGGTCAGCGAGATGACCCGCCGTCTGGCGGAGCGGATCGGCCAGCCTGCCCTGGCGGGACTGATCGCCGCCTGCGGGGCCGACTGGGGCGAACCGATCGATTTCGAGCGCGAGGCGCTGGAAACCGACACGCGGGTCACGGCCTGAGCGCGCCGAAAGCTTGCGCGCAGCCCCCTGACCGGCCTATTTGATCAGCATGAGCCGCGCGCGCCGAACGAATGACTGGGGATTCCCGCGCTGGCGCGGCTACGAAGGCGCGCGCGAGGCGGCGCGGATCCGCCTGTGCGACCGGCATGGCTGCACCGAACCCGGCGAATGCCCCGCCCCCAAGAGCCCCAACAGCCCCGACCGCTGGATGTTCTGCCAGAAGCACGCGGCCGAATACAACGCAGGCTGGGATTACTTCGCGGGGCTCGACGCCGAGGAGGCCGCCCAGCGCGAGGCGCAGGAACGCCAGACCCACGAAGGCTTCCAGGAATCGGCCCACTATGGCTGGGCCACCAGCGGCGACGGAACCCGCAGCCGCGACGAACTGCGCGCGCTCGAAGTGCTGGGGCTGGATCCCGATGCAGAGTTCGACGATGTCCGCAAGGCGTGGCGCAGCAAGGCCAAGGAAGTCCACCCGGATGTCCGCCCGGGCGACGAGGACGCCGCCAAGGCCTTTCAGGCCCTGCAACTCGCCTACGAAGTCCTGCGCGCCGCCGAAGACCGGCGCGAGTGGAAGGGGTAGGGGTTTGTTATCTGGTGCGCCTTTCGCATCCGCGAAAGGCCAGGAAAGTCCGGACGGACTTTCTGCACCGCCGTCAGGCGGACAACAACCCCCTCAACCCTGCAAGTTCTTCTCGTAGATCGAATATTCCCGGTTCACGTGGCTGTTGATCGCCTCGGCGATGGAATTCATCCCCTGGTTGTCGTCGAGGATCCAGCCGATCTCGCCTCGCGTCGCGCCGTAGCGGGAGATGGCGTTGCGGCGGATGAATTCGATCATCATGAAGGCCAGCTGGCTGGCCAGGCGGCTGGCCTGGAATTCCTTGAGCACGCCCATCAGCGGCACCCGCATGGTCCGCGCGCGCGGGTTCCTCAGCCACAGCAGCAGCTTTGCCCAGCCAAACGGGAACAGCTTGCCGCGAACCGCCTTGATCGGCTCGTTGAGATCGGGCCACACCATCATGAACGCCACCGGGCGGCCATCGTATTCGGCGATCATGATCAGATCCTCACGCACCAGCGGGCGCAGTTTCTTGCCGGTGTGGACGATCTCGGATTCGGTGAAGGGCACGAAGCCCCAGTTGGCCGACCAGGCATCGTTGAGGATGTCGATGATGATCCTGGCGTCGCGGTCGAAGTGGTTGATCTCCACCTGCCGGATCCTGATCCGGGGATTCTTCTCGCCCGACTGGACGATCCGCTGGATCAGCGGCGGGAAGGTGTTGGTGATGTCGAGTTCATAGGTGAACAGCTTCTTGGCAAGGGCATGGCCCCCCGCCTCGATCCAGGCCTGATATTCGGGCCGGTTGTGGCCCATCATCACCGTTGGCGACTGTTCGAAGCCCCTGGTCAGCAGCCCCGGTTCCTCCCAGACCGAGAGGCTGAGCGGGCCGAGGGCGCGGGTCATGCCCTGTTCGCGCAGCCACTGTTCGGCGGCGTCCAGCAGCGCGCGGGCCGAGGCTTCGTCCTCCGCTTCCAGCAGGCCCCAGTTGCCGGTGCCCGGCCCCATGCCCTGGTCCAGCGGCTGGGTCAGCGCCAGGTGGTCGATATGCGCGGAAATGCGCCCGGTCACCTTGGCCCCGCGCCGGGCCAGGAACAGCTGCATCGTCGCGTGTTCGTGGAACGGGTTCTTGCCGGGGGTCAGCAGGTCCTCCACCTCGCCGCGCAGTGGGGGCACCCAGGCCGGATCGGAGGCGTTGAGCCGATAGGCGAGGTCGATGAAGGCCTTGAAATCGGCCTTGCCGGAAACGGGAGTTACAATAATGTCAGCGTTCGCCACGATCTTGCCTTTGTTCAGGACCAGTTAGCACTGCGTATGGTCCAGCGGACTTGTCAAGCGGGCCATTGGCTGTCTGGCGCGCTGGCCGCGCTGCGGGCAGGACGCGGGCCCAAACCCCGTTGGTTGGAACTGGAATCGCATGACTGTGCAGGAATCGATCGACATCGCCGCAGTGCGCGGGCCCGCCCCGGCCGGCGCGGCGATCAAGTTGTCGGGCACGCCTGACGACAAGGAGATGTTGCGCGCCGCGGTCGAACTGACCCGCGACATCAGCACCGCCCGCCCCGGCATCTACTGGCCCGACATGCTGGGTTCGGCTGCGCTCGGCTATGCCGCGCTCGCGGGCGCGATCCTGACCGCAAGCACCTGGCTTGCCGTCGCGCTGGGCGTGATCGCCGCGCTGGCGCTCTACCGCGCGCTGCTGTTCATTCACGAATTGACCCACATCCACCGCGCCGCGCTGCCGGGGTTCCGCTTTGCCTGGAACCTGCTGGTCGGCATTCCGGTGCTGACCCCCAGCTTCATGTACGAAGGCGTTCACACGCTGCACCACGCCCGCACCCGCTATGGCACGGCGGAGGATCCGGAATACCTGCCGCTGGCGCTGATGAAGCCGTGGTCGCTACCCCTGTTCATCGTCCTCGCCGTGCTGCTGCCGGTCGGCCTGCTGATCCGCTCGGCGCTGCTGGTGCCGCTGGGCGCGGTGATCCCGCCCTTGCGCAAGCTGGTGTGGCAGCGCGCCTCGTCACTGTCGATCAACCCCGATTTCCGCCGCCGCGCGCCCGAGGGGGACTTTGCGCGGATGGTGTTCTGGCAGGAACTGGGCGCATCCGTCTGGGCACTGTTCCTGGTGGGGAGCGCCTGGGCCTGGGGCTGGCGCCCGCTCGCCATCGGGCTCGCGGTGGTCTCGCTCGCCGCCGTGCTCAACCAGCTGCGCACGCTGGTGGCACACCTGTGGGAGAACGATGGCGATCCGATGACCGTAACCGGCCAGTATCTCGATTCGGTCAACGTGCCGCCGCCGGTAATTCTCGCGCCGCTGTGGGCGCCGGTGGGCCTGCGCTATCACGCGCTGCACCACCTGCTGCCCTCGATGCCCTATCACTCGCTGGGCGAAGCCAACCGCCGCCTGCGCGCGCACCTGGGCGCGGGATCGACCTATGAGCGGTCAAACTACCCCGGAATGCTGGTGCTGGTCGCCAAGATCGCACGCTCGACGATGAAGGTGAGATAGAAGAGAGTTTTGTTTGGTGCGCCAATCGCGGAGGCGACTGGCTTGCAACACCAGCCCGCTCCCCCGGCCCGGCCACCCATTTATGGTACCCTGTGGGTGGCCGGGCCGGGGGAGCGGGCTGGTGTTGCAAGGAAGGCCCGGACGGGCCTTCCGCACCGCCGTCAGGCTTTTATTCTTCCGTCCTGACCAATACCGTCTCGCCCAGCAGGGCGAACAGCAGGAACGGCGCCCAAGCCGCGATCAGCGGGGGGTAGCCGCCGAAATTGCCCATGGCGAGGGCTGCGTTGTCGACCACGAAATAGGCAAAGCCCAGCGCCATGCCCGCCACCGCGCGGACAAGGAGGTGGCCAGAACGCGCGAGGCCAAAGGCCGCGACCGAGCCCAGCAGCGGCATCAGCAGCGCCGACAGCGGCCCCGAAATCTTGTGCCACCACTTGCCCTCAAGCTCGCTGGTGCGGCGGCCCGAGGCCTTGAGCGTGTCGATCGACTGGCGCAGCTGGAACAGGCTTTCCCGGTCCGGATCGACCTTGGCCAGCACCACCTGGGTCGGGGTCACGGCCTGGGCGACGACCATGCTGGGCAGCTTCGTCTGCGCGGTGGCGGCCACGTCGAAGCGCACCGGATCGGTCAGCAGCCAGCCCGGTGCGGCATAGCGCGCGGCGGGGCTGCGGACCTGTTCCAGCACCATGCCGCCGGCATCGCGGCGATACCAGGTGACGTCGGTCATGGTCACGTCCTTGCCCGCGCCGGTCATCGAACCGGCGGCCAGGATGTTCGGCCCGTCCGGCAGGTAGATATTGGCGCGCACGCTGGAATCGGTCGGGACCGGACCGTATTTCGCGGCCTCCCATGCCTTCAGCGTCGCGCTGGCGCGGGTCACCACCCGTTCGTTGAAGCCGAAGCTGACCACCGAAACCACCGCCGCGGTCAGCAGCAGCGGGGCCAGGATCTGGTGTGCCGACAGGCCGGCCGCGCGCATCGCGATCACTTCGCTGTTGTGGTTCAGCGGCCAGAAGGTGAACAGCGTCGCCAGCAGCACCGAATAGGGCAGGAACCGCGCGATGAGCTGGGGAATGCGCAGGGTGACATAATGCCACAGCTCCGGCTCGCCATTGCCGGGCCAGGCCAGGATCTTGCCGCTTTCGCTCAGCAGGTCGAGCATCTGCAGCACGATCACCAGCAGGAACAGCACGCCGAAGATACGGGTTACGAACAGCCGGGCAAGATAGCGCGACAGGGTGGGCGAGGGGAACATGTTGGCCAGCATCAGGCGCCTCCCGCGCGTGGCTTGCGCCGGGCCACCAGGCTGCGCAGCCGCTTGCCCAGCGTCGTCGCCACGCGTTCCAGCGCGCCGATCGCCTGCCCGCCGGGCACGAAGGCAACGCGCCAATACATCCAGACGATCAGGGCGGCAAACAGCACGAAGGGGCCCCACAGCGCCAGCGCGGGCGAGACCCGGCCGAGCGCGGCGACCGCCTGCCCGTATTCGTTGACCTTGTGATAGGCCACCACCAGCACGATCGAAACGAACATGCCCAGCGGCGAGGTGGAGCGCTTGGGCGGGATCGCCAGGGCCACGGCCAGCAGGGGCAGCAGCAGCATCATCACCACCTCGACCATCCGGTAATTCAGGCTGGCGCGGGTCTGGTTGCGCACTTCCTGGCTGACCCGGTCGCTCCAGCCGATGGATAGCAGTTCGGGCAGCAGGTATTCGGCGTTCTTGTCGCCGCGCTGGCGGAACTTCTCGATCGCGGGCAGGTCGATCGGCAGGTCGTGCGCGGTGAAACTGAGCACGCGCGGGGTCTGGCCGGGCTGGTCCTGGATGATCTGGCCGTCGGTCAGGCGCAGGATGATCGTATCCGGCTGGTCCTTGAGCGCCAGGAACCGCCCCTCCCGCGCCGAGATCGTCAGCATCTGCCCGCGCGAGGAATTGAAGCGGGCGAAGATGCCCAGCAGGCGGCGCCCGTCCTCTTCGCTCTGCTCGATCCGCAGGGCCATCTTGTCCTGCAGCGTGGTGAACTCGCCCACCTTGATCGATGCGCCCAGCGCGCCCGAGCGCAGTTCGAACTGCAATTGTTCGTAGTAATAGCGCGACAGCGGCTGGAGGTAGCCGACGATCATCAGGTTCACTGCCGCCAGGACCAGGGTGATCATGTAGGGCACGCGCAGCAGCCGGTTGTAGGACAGCCCCACCGCGCGCATAACGTCAAGCTCGCTCGATGTCGCCAGCTTGCGGAACGCGAACAGGATGCCCAGCATCAGCCCCAGCGGGATCGCCAGGCTGGCATATTCCGGCAGCAGGTTGGCCAGCATCCGGAACACGATCGATACCGGGCCGCCCTCAGTCGCCACGAAATCGAACAGTTTCAGCATCTTGTCGAGCACGAGCAGCGACGCGGCAATCAGGAACACGGCCAGCATCGGCATCAGCACGAGCCGAAAGATATAACGGTCTATGGCGGGGAGCGATTTCACTGGGTGGCGTCTCTGACCGTCTCCATAACCGCCATGTGGGCGCCGTGAAAGCGGGAATATCCCGGAGGTTGTGCCGGGGCGGCGCAAGGCATAGGCTGCCGGTGAGCAAGCGAAGGGGCATGGGGTCATGGAACCGATCAAGGGCAAGCCGGCGGAAAGCCATGCGGTGGAGCGGATCGGCTGGCTGCGCGCCGCGGTGCTGGGGGCGAACGACGGGATCGTCTCGACCGCCAGCCTGATCGTGGGCGTCGCCGCCGCCGCGACCGACAAGGGGCCGATCATGGTCGCGGGCGTGGCCGGGCTGGTGGCGGGCGCGATGTCGATGGCGGCGGGGGAATATGTCTCGGTCTCCAGCCAGGCCGATACCGAAGCGGCGGACCTGGCGCGTGAGCGCGGCGAACTGGCGGACATGCCGGAATTCGAGCTGGCCGAACTGACCGGCATCTACGTGGCGCGCGGGCTGCCCGAACCGCTGGCGCGCCAGGTGGCGGAGGCGCTGACTGGGCACGACGCGCTGGGGGCTCATGCGCGGGACGAACTGGGCCTGGCCGAAATGCACCGCGCCCGCCCCGTCCAGGCCGCGCTGACCTCCGCCGCGACCTTTGCCGTGGGCGCGGCCCTGCCGCTGCTGGCCGCCGCGCTGCTGCCGCTGGGCAGCCTTGCCATTGGCGTGTCGGTTGCCGCGCTGCTGTTCTTGATACTGCTGGGCGCGGTCGGCGCAAAGGCCGGCGGCGCGCCCGTGGGCAAGGGCGTGCTGCGCGTCACCTTCTGGGGCGTCCTGGCGATGGCGGCGACCTATGTGATCGGCAGCCTGTTCGGGACCAGCGTGGGGTAGGGAGTCGTTTTCCGCCTCACGGCGGGGGAGCGGGCCGGTGTTGCAGGGAAGGCCCGGACCACCGCCGCAAGGCGGAAAAGAAATCCTGCTTACGCCTTTTCCAGCGTGCACTGCAGCGGGTGCTGGTTCTGCTTGGCGAAGTCCATCACCTGGTTCACCTTGGTTTCCGCGATCTCGTAAGGGAAGATGCCGCACACGCCCACGCCGCGCTGGTGGACGTGGAGCATCACCCGGGTCGCCTGTTCAAGGTCCATCTGGAAGAATCGCTTGAGGACGATCACCACGAATTCCATCGGGGTGTAATCGTCGTTGAGCATCAGCACCTTGAACTGGCTCGGCTTCTTGGGCTTGGCGCGGGTCTTGGTGGCGATGCCGATCTGGCTGCCGCCGCCCGGTTTGCCGGAATCGCCATCTTCGCCAGAACGGACGGCACGGCTTGAGTCGGCAAGGGGGGGCAGGAACAGCATCGGTTCAAAATATCGCATGGGAGGCACGAAGGACAAGGGGAGAGTCTGAATTTCCGCCTCACGGCGGTGCGGAAGGCCCGGAGGGGGCCTTCCGCACCGCCGTGAGGCGGAAAACGACTGGGGCACGGATGGACCCGCGCCGGCCATGGACCTGGATCACCCCGCCAGAACGCAAATCGGCCCGGCCGCCGAGGGGTCTGGCGGTCCGGGCCGATGGCAGCTCGCGGATAGTCAGGCGGGGAGAGGAGACGCCCTGTCCCGCGAGCGTGGGAAGGCGGATCAGGCCGCCTTCTTGACCTTTTCGATCGCCAGGCTGACGCGGGTCGAAACCGGCGCGAAGGCGTCGTTGGTGAGCTTGAGCACGGCTTCCGAATGCTTCGAGCCGGCGGTGACCACGGCGTCGAAGTTGCGGCGCATGATTTCGCCCTGCAGCTTGAAGAAGTCGGCGGGCGACTTCACCGCGGCCAGTTCCTTGATGTCGGCCTGGACGGTCTCGAAGGCGGTCTTGCCTTCGGTGACATAGTCCTTGCCCATCGTCTGGAGGCCGGAGGCGAGGATCTTGCCCGATTCGACCAGGGCTTCGACGTTGCCCTTGGTGAATTCGCCGGCATCGCCGAACAGGGCCTGGCCCTTTTCGAAGGCGGCCTTGGCGCGGTCCTGCGCTTCGGCGACGGTTTCCTGAACCTTGGCGGTGAAATCTTCAGCGGCGGTCTTCGTCTTGGCCATGATCGTATCCTTGAGCGGAGTAGCGGGTGCGGCCTTGGCGGCCTTTGCAGCCTTGGGGGCGCGGGGAGCGGTCTTCGGGGCGGCGGCCTTCTTCGCGGCCGGGGCCTTCACCGGCTTGGCAACCTTCGGGGCGACCTTGCGGGCGACCTTGGCGTCAGCCTTCGGGGCAGGTGCGGCTTCAGCCGCCGGAGCCGGGGCCTCAACGGCGGCGGCCTGCTCGGCAACCACTTCGGCCTTGGCAATATCGATCTTCGGTTCGGCGGCGTCAGCCATCGTCTCGTTCCTTCGCAGAGCCTGACCAACTGGGTGCAGGGCTATGTTGCAGTGCACAAAATAGCTACTGCGTCTGCGAAGTCAAGGATTTTTGTGCAGTGCAGCAAAGCCGGTTCGCCGCACTGCAAGATCAGGCACTTACCGCGTCTTGACGTAGCGTCCGGGCGCGTCCTCGATCACCGTATCGCCCTTTGCGCCCGGCACCCGCTTGCCCTTGGCGGGGACTTGCGCCGAATCCTGGCTGCGCAGCCAGTCGATCCAGTGCGGCCACCAGCTGCCCGGCGTCTCCTGCGCGCCGTCGACGAAGTCGGCATAGGATTCGGCCCCGCCGGGGTTGGTCCAGTACTGGTACTTTTTCGCGGATGGCGGATTGACCACCCCGGCGATATGGCCGGACCCCGCCAGCAGGAAGGTCCACGGCCCGCGCAGGTGGCGGGTCAGGCGCCAGACGCTTTCCGCCGGGGCGATGTGATCCTCGCGGCCCGCCTGGATATAGGCGGGTGTCTCGATCCGGGTGAGGTCGATCGGCGTGCCCAGCGCGCTCAGCGAATCCGGCACGACCAGCCGGTTGTCGCGGTAGAGGTCCTTGAGGTACGACTTGTGCCACTTCGACGGCAGGTTGGTAACGTCGCCGTTCCAGTGGAGCAGGTCGAACGCCGGGTATTCCTGCCCCAGCAGGTAGTTGTTGACCACGTAGTTCCAGATCAGGTCATTGCCGCGCAGCAGGTTGAAGGTCGCGGCCATGTAGCGCCCGTCGAGGTAGCCCTTGTCCGCGCCCAGCTTTTCGATCACGTCAAACTGCGCATCGTCGATGAACACCTTGAGTTCGCCCGAGCGGTCGAAATCGACCTGGGCGGTGAAGAAGGTGGCGCTCTTCACCTTGTCGGCCTCGCCCCGCCGGGCCAGGATCGCCAGGGTCGCGGCCAGAGTGGTGCCGGCCACGCAATAACCGATGGTGTGGACGCTCTTGACGCCCAGCCGCTTGCGCGCGGTGTCGATCGCCTCGATCTCGGCGGCGATGTAATCGTCCCACACCACTTCGGCCATCGACTCGTCCGCCGACTTCCACGAGACGACGAACACGGTGACGCCTTGCTCCACCGCCCAGCGGATGAAGCTCTTCTCGGGCGAGAGGTCGAGGATGTAGAAGCGGTTGATCCACGGCGGGAAGATCACCAGCGGCACTTCCAGCACGCTTTCGGTAGTCGGGCTGTACTGGATCAGCTGGAACAGCGGCGTTTCGTGAACGACCTTGCCGGGGGTGACGGCGATATTCTCGCCCAGGGTGAAGGCGCCGGGGCGCACGTGGGTCAGCTGCCCGCGCTTCATGTCGGTCAGCAGGTGCTCGAAACCGGTGACCAGGCTTTCGCCCCTGGTCTCCATCGCCTTCTGCATCACCAGCGGGTTGGTCAGCGGGAAATGCGCCGGGCTGAGCGCCTCCACCAGAGTGCGGGCGGCGAATTTCAGTTGTTCGCGCTGCGCCGGATCGGGCGTGTCGGCCTGCTCGGCCATGGCCATGACCTGCTCCGCTATCAGCAAATAGGTCTGGTGGACCAGCGCATAGAACGGCTGCTCGCGCCACTTCGGATCAGCAAAGCGGCGGTCCTTGCGGGGCAGCTGCGTTTCGCCTTCGGCCTTGCCGGCAGCGCCCGGGCCGATACCGTACTGGCCCAGCACGCCCTGCCACAGGGCCAGGCTGTCTTCCCACAGCTTCGCCTGGGTTTCCGGGCTGGTCAGCGGCAGAGCCTTGATCCAGTTTTGCATCACGTTCAGCCAGCCGCCCGGATCGGCGAACACATTGGGGCCCTGCTGGGCCAAGTTGCCGGCGGCTTCGCGCTGGAATTCCAGCCACAGCGCCTGGAGCCGCTGGGTGTTCTGCGCCCACTGCGCCATGTCGCCCACGGCCTCGTCCTCGCCTGCGGCGGCCAGGCCCGGCTGGAACGCGCCGAACATCTGCTGGGCAAGCGACATCTGCTGGTTGACCAGTGAAGCGAAGGCCCCGGTGATGGTGGCAGTGGGATCGGACTGGTCGGCCATGAAGACTCCTTTATAGTCTGCAACCTAGAACGGCGCGGCGACAGTTTGAAGTCCTCTCCTCCCGCCCAGTCTTGCCGTATTCAGCGCGCCTTGCACAGGGCCTTTCCGGTGCGGGCGTAATTGGCGTGAAACTTCGGCATATTGTCCGAACGCTCGCCGAAGTCGTAGCCCTCGCCGAGATACAGCTCGAGGCTGCGCTTGACCGGGCTGACTTCGGTATCGTCATAGGAATAGATCACGACGTTCTTTTTCGCCGTGCCCCACTTGCCGTGGCCGCGCAGGTAATCGTCGTTGCCGTCCTTCGCCCGGTGGCCCAGGAAGCGGAACAGCACCGCGCCGCAGCGGCCCTTGTCGGCCACGCTTACGCCGCAGAAATCGTTGCCGCACGGCGCGACGTCGATCGTCTTGTATTCGCGTCCGCGCGCGGTGAACACGGGGCGCTCTTCCGACACGGTCCAGCGCCCGTAGTAGAGGCTGGAGGCCGGCGCCGGAGCGGCCGATGCGGCAGTTGCCGCCAGCGCGAGCGGGGCAATCGACAGCAGGGCGGCAAGATGGGATAAGCGGCTCATGACGAACTCCCGGGCAGACCCCACGATTGGCAGCACGGCGCTGCGGGTCCTGCGCGGGTTGGTCCTAGCAGCAATCGCGGCCTTTGTAATCTCCGCTGCGTGGAAGGCTTTACGCGCGCCGTGGCGGGTGGACGACTTCCCCGAGGCCCTGGCCGTCAAGGTGGAACTGATGCCGATCCTGTTCCCGCTGCACATGGTGGCGGGCGGCCTGGCGCTGCTGCTGGTGCCCTTGGCGATCCTGCTGCGCAATTCTCCGGAATGGCATCGCCCGGTGGCGCGGCTGACTGCACTGGTGGTGCTGGTGGGCGGGATCACCGCCTTTCCGGTCGCCTTGGTGGCGCCGGTCACCCTCGGCTCCGCGCTGGGCTTCACCGCCCAAGGGGCGCTCTGGCTGGTGCTGCTGGTGCTTGGGGTGCGGCACATCCGTGCGGGACGGGTCGCGCAGCACCGGGCCTGCATGCTGCTGATGGCGGCGGCGACCAGCGGCGCGGTGTTCTTCCGGATCTGGCTGGCCCTGTTCGCGATTCACGGATCGATGCGCCATTACGAGGCGTTCTATGTCCTCGATGCCTGGCTGGCCTGGGGCGTTCCGGTGGCAATTACCGCATGGGTACTCAATCGGGCTGGCGATTTGCGCGCCAATCCCCGATAAGGCCCCCGCGCCCTGGTGGCGCCTAGCAATCTGGAAAGGTCCAATGTCCGAAGAATTCTACCGCATCAAGCGACTGCCGCCCTATGTCATCGCCGAAGTCAACGGCATGCGGGCAGCAGCACGCGCAGCCGGTAGGGACATCATCGACCTTGGCATGGGCAACCCCGACCTGCCCCCTCCGCAGCACGTCATCGACAAGCTGTGCGAAGTCGCGCAAAAGCCCAGCGCTCACGGCTATTCCGCGTCCAAGGGCATTCCCGGCATCCGCAAGGCACAGGCCAATTACTACGCCCGCCGCTTCGGCGTGGACCTCGATCCCGAGACCGAGGTGGTGATGACCATGGGCAGCAAGGAAGGCCTCGCCAGCCTTGCCACCGCGATCACCGCGCCGGGCGACGTGGTGCTGGCGCCCAACCCCAGTTACCCGATCCACACCTTCGGCTTCATCATCGCCGGGGCGACGATTCGCTCGGTGCCGACCACTCCGGACGAGGGCTACTGGGCCTCGCTGGAACGCGCCATGGCCTTCACCGTGCCGCGCCCGTCGATCCTGATCGTCAATTATCCGTCGAACCCGACGGCCGAGACGGTCGACCTGGCCTTCTACGAACGGCTCGTCGCCTGGGCGAAGGAGAACAAGGTCTGGATCCTTTCCGACCTTGCCTATTCGGAACTGTATTACGACGGCAATCCCACCCCCTCGATCCTCCAGGTGCCCGGCGCCAAGGACGTGGCGGTGGAGTTCACCTCGATGTCCAAGACCTTCTCGATGGCCGGCTGGCGCGTCGGCTTCGCGGTGGGCAACCAGCGGCTGATCGCCGCGCTGACCCGGGTGAAGAGCTACCTCGATTACGGGGCCTTCACGCCGATCCAGGCCGCGGCCTGCGCCGCGCTCAACGGCCCGCAGGACATCGTCGAGGCGAACCGGGTGCTCTATCAAAAGCGCCGAGACGTGATGGTCGAAGCATTCGGCCGCGCGGGATGGGACATTCCCAGCCCCAAGGCCTCGATGTTCGCCTGGGCGCCGCTGCCTCCGGCGCTGAAGGAGATGGGCAGCCTGGAATTTTCCAAGCAGCTGCTGACTCACGCCGAAGTCGCGGTGGCCCCGGGCGTTGGCTATGGCGAGGAGGGCGAAGGCTTCGTCCGCATCGCCATGGTGGAGAACGAGCAGCGCCTGCGCCAGGCCGCGCGCAACATCCGGCGATATCTGCAAAGCATGGGCGTCAACAGCTCGGCGGCGTGATCTGTTTGGTGCGCCAATCGCGGAGGCGATTGGCGCACCAGGCAAAGAACCGTCCGCTGCCTCCAAACTCCCAAAATCCCACCGAAATGACGTTAACCATGCTTGCGCCCTGCAAGAATCTATAGTTGCGTCAAAGCCCGATTCGATTGCGGTGCGCGCGGGGGGTCTTTGCGTCACTTCCAATGGTTTGCGGCCGGGCCGGTCCCGGTCGGGTGCGATTTGCGCCGTCTGGGGTGGAAGCTGCTGCGGGAGAACGAGGCCGTTCCCGAAGGCGAGGTTCTGCCCCTGATCGCCATGCCCGCGCGGCTCGTGCTGGGGGAATGGGTGACCCTGTTCGGCGCAACCCCGGCCCGCCGCCGCCGGGTGCTGGTGGTCGGCGTGGAGGATGCGCTGGAGCGCGCGCGGCTGCTGCGCCTGGGCTTCGGCGATGCGATCGGCGCGCAGCCGCATCTGGAAGAAGTGGAATGCCGCGCGCTGCGGATCGAGGAACGGATCCATTCGCTCCCCCGCCACCGCCATGTCGGGCCGCTGCGGCTCGACCTGCTGGCGCGCGAGGCCTTTGTCGCGGGGCGTGCCGTGGGCCTGCACCCGCGCGAGTTTGCGCTGCTGTGGCGGCTGGCCGACCATCCCGGCGAAACGGTGGGCAGCGGCAGCCTGCTGACCGACATCTGGCGGCTGGCTTTCCGGCCCGAAACCAATTCGCTGGCGGTCCATGTCAGCCGCCTGCGCAGCAAGCTGCGCGTGGCGGGGCTGGACGGGCTGATCGAGACGACGGCGGAAGGCGGCTACCGTCTTGCCACCAGTGCCGTGCCGCTGCCCGGAGGGGAAGCGGCGCAATTCGCTCTGGACGGCTATCTGCGTTTGGGCGAGGAACAGGTCCGATAACAGGCGCGCAGCGCGCGCTCAGGAAGCAGGATGATGGCAATGCTCGAAATGAACCCGGCGGGACGCGTGACGATCAGCATGGATGACAATGGCGTCGCCCAGGTGCGGCTGATCCGGTCGGACAAGATGAACGCGCTCGATCCTGCCATGTTCGCCGCCCTGATCGATGCGGGCCGTGCGCTCTATGACATGCAGGGCCTGCGCGCGGTGGTGCTGGCCGGTGAAGGCCGCAGCTTCTGCGCCGGGCTCGACATGGGCTCGATGGCAGACTCGGGCCGCCACCGCGAACATCCGCTGACCGAGCGGACCCACGGCAATGCCAACATGCCGCAGCAGGTGGCGATGCAGTGGCGCAAGCTGCCGGTGCCGGTGATCGCTGCGGTCCACGGGGTGTGCTTTGGCGGTGGCCTGCAGATCGCCAGCGGCGCCGACATCCGCGTGATCGATCCCACCGCGCGGCTGGCGGTGATGGAAATGAAGTGGGGGCTGGTGCCCGATATGGCGGGCTATGCCTTGTGGAAGGGCGCGGTGCGGGATGACGTGCTGCGCGAGCTGACCTATACCAACCGCGAATTCACCGGCGAACAGGCGGGCGAATACGGCTTTGCCACGATCGTCGATCCCAACCCGGTCGCCCGCGCGACGGCGATCGCGGCACAGATCGCCGATCGCAACCCCGATGCCCAGCGCGCCGCCAAGCGCCTGTTCAACCGCTATCTCGAAGCCTCCACCGACGAGATCCTCATGGCCGAAAGCGTCGAGCAGCAGAAGCTGATGGGCACTCGCAACCAGATCGAGGCGGTGATGAGCCAGATGGAAAAGCGCAAGGCCGTCTTCACCGACAGCTGAGCTTCCTTCCGGCAGGGCGCGGGCGAGCTGGCGAAAGCCAGCTTGCCCGGCGCGCAGATATTCTATCCAGCCCCTTGAAACTTGGCGCTTGATCGCCAGATCACCCTCATATTAGTGACGCCTCATGTTCTGGCGGCCCCGGCTGCCCGGACGATTACGGCTCGTCGCTACCCTTCAAAGGATGCTCGTTCCGCCCTGTAACCGAGTTGGAGAGCATTCCATGACCAAGCACCATTCCTCGCTCGCGGCCGCCAGCATTCTCATCGCCGCACTGTCCGCCAGTCCGGCCCAGGCCACCGACGGCTATTTCCTGAACGGCATCGGCGCCAAGGCCAAGGGATCGGCGGGCGTGGCCATCGCCCAGCCGCAGGATGCGCTGTCGATCGCCGCGAACCCGGCCGCCGCGACCGAAGTGGGCGGGCGCCTCGACGTTGGCGTCGAGTTCTTCATCCCCAATCGCGGCGCCACGATCAGCGGCAACGGCGGCGGCCTCAACGGCACCTACAGCGGCAATGGCGCCAATCCGTTTGTCCTGCCGGAAATCGGCTATGTCCGTCCGCTATCGGATTCGGTCGCGGTGGGCATCGCGATCTATGGCAACGGGGGCATGAACACCGTCTACAAGTCCAACCCCTTTGCCGGCTTTGGCGGCAGCGGCCCGGCGGGCGTGGACCTCAAGCAGATCTTCATCACCCCCACGATCGCCGCCCGGGTGGCGCCGGGTCATTCGATCGGCGTCTCCCCGATCATCGTGGTCCAGGGATTCCGCGCCAGCGGCATCCAGCCCTTCGCCGCGGCTTCGCAGGACCCGGCGAACTTCACCAACCGCGGGACCGACTGGTCGGCCGGCGGCGGCGTGCGGGTGGGCTATCTCGGCAAGTTCAGCGATGCGCTGAGCCTGGGCGCCTTCTACCAGTCGCGCATCTGGACCGGGCGGTTCGACAAGTACGCGGGCCTGTTCGCGGGGCGCGGCGGGTTTGACGTTCCCGCCTCCTACGGCGCGGGCATCGCAGTCAAGCCCACCCCGGCGCTGACCCTGGCGGCCGACGTCAAGCGGATCGAATATTCGGACATCGCCTCGGTCGGCAATCCGCTGTCGGTGCTGTTCACCGGCAAGCCGCTGGGGGCGGAAAACGGCCCCGGCTTCGGCTGGCGCGACATCACCGCCTGGAAGCTGGGCGTGACCTATGCCGCCAGCGAGCGCTGGACGGTCCGCGCGGGCTATGGCCACTCGGGCAATCCGGTGCCGCAGAGCGAGACCCTGATCAACATCCTCGCCCCAGGGATCGTCAGCCACCACATCACCGCCGGGGCCACCCACACCACCGCCTCGGGACTGGAACTGACCGCCTATGCGATGCACGCGCCCAAGCAGACGGTGCGCGGCAAGGGCTCGATCCCCGCGCCCTATGCCGGGGGCGAGGCTGACGTGTCGCTTGGCGAAACCTCGTTCGGATTCTCAGCCGGAGTGAAATTCTGACATGCTTGATCTGCTCCCTGCCGACTATCTGCCGCCGCTGATCGGCGGCGCTCTGATTGGACTTGCCGCAGGGCTGCTGCGGTTCGGCACGGGGCAGATTGCCGGGATCAGCGGTGTGCTGCGGATCGCGATGCGCGGGCCGGAACGCGGCTGGCGTTTCGCTTTCCTGGCCGGCCTGCTGATCGCCGGGGCAGGTGCCGCGTGGCGCAGCGGGCCGCAGCTTGCCGCCGGGCTGGAGCGGGTGCCGCTGCCGATGCTGCTGGTCGGCGGGCTGCTGGTGGGGCTCGGCACCGGGATCGGCAACGGCTGCACCAGCGGCCACGGCATCTGCGGGCTGGCCCGCCTGTCGAAGCGCTCGATGGCGGCGGTCGCGGTGTTCATGCTGGCGGCCTTCGTCACCGTCTGGCTGCGCCGGATGGGAGGCGTGCTGTGAAGACCCTGATCGCACTTGTCGCCGGGCTGCTGTTCGGCATCGGCCTGGCCCTGTCGGGCATGGCCAGCCCCGACCGGGTGATCGGCTTTCTCGACCTGACCGGCGGCACCTGGGACCCGCGCCTCGCGCTGGTCATGGGCGCGGGGTTGCTGGTGGCGGCGCCTTTCTTCTGGCTGGCCGACCGGCGTGGCACCGCGCTGTGCGGCGATGCGCTGACCAGTCCCGCCAGCGCCGGGGTCGACCGGCGGCTGCTGGGCGGCGCGGCGATCTTCGGGATCGGCTGGGGCCTGGTCGGCGTCTGCCCGGGACCGGCGCTGATCGACCTGTTCGCCCAGCCGCTTCAGGCCGCGCCGTTCGTCGCGGCGCTGATCGCGGGGCTGCTGCTCAGCCGCAAGGACTAGCCGGCCAGAGGCCGCCATTGCTTTTCCCCTCCCCTTGAGGGGGAGGCCGGGTGGGGGGTGTAGAGCGCCAGCGTGGGCGCGGCTTCACCGCGCTCCCCCACCACGTCACCGCGCCCTCCACCCCTGACCCCTCCCCGCCGGGGAGGGGAATTGATCAGCTGGTCGGCAGCGCCAGCCGCTCCACCGCCGCGCGGGCGATCGGGTCGAGGCCCAACCGGTCGCCGGCCAGGATCGCGGCCTTCATCCGCGGATCCCAGAAGTCGCGCAAGTGCTGGCAGGTCAGGTCCACCGCCGCCGCCTCGCCCTGCGGGGCAAGGTTGCGGGCGATCTGGTTGGCCATATAGGTGAGGCGGGCAGGGTCCATCGGCCTTACTCCGCCGGCTCCACCGCGATGCGGCGGCTCTTTTCGGACCAGCTGGCATAGCTTTCCTGCCAGTCGGTCGGGCCGTTGCTGGGCAGCACCTGCACCGCCGTCACCTTGTATTCCGGGCAATTGGTTGCCCAGTCGGAAAACTCGGTGGTGACGACATTGGCCTGGGTCGCGGGGTGGTGGAAGGTGGTGTAGACTACGCCCGGCGCGACCCGGTCGGTCACCGTGGCGCGCAGCGTCGTCTCGCCGGTGCGGCTGGCCAGGCGCACCCAGGCGCCCTCCTTGATCCCCCGGTTCTCGGCATCGAGCGGGTGGATTTCGAGCAGGTCTTCGGCGTGCCACACGGTGTTGGCGGTGCGCCGGGTCTGCGCGCCGACGTTGTACTGGCTGAGGATCCGGCCCGTGGTCAGCAGCAGCGGGAAGCGCGGACCGGTCTTCTCGTCGGTCGGCACATAGTCGGTGACGATGAACTTGCCCTTGCCCCGCACGAACCCGTCCACATGCATGATCGGGCTGCCGTCCGGGTGGGCATCGTTGACCGGCCATTGCAGCGATCCTTCGGCATCGAGCCGCGCGTGGCTGACACCGGCGAAGCTGGGCGTCAGCCGGGCGATCTCGTCCATGATCTGGCCGCTGTCAGTGTAGTCCCAGCCGAGACCCATCGCCCGCGCCAGTTCCTGCGTCACCTGCCAGTCCTCAAGGCCGTTCGCCGGCTCCATCACCTTGCGCACCATCTGCACGCGGCGCTCGGCATTGGTGAAAGTGCCGGTCTTTTCGAGGAAGGTGGAGCCCGGCAGGAAGACGTGGGCGTAGTTCGCGGTTTCGTTGAGGAACAGGTCGTGGACGATGACCAGTTCCATCGCCTTCAGGCCCGCCGCGACATGGTGGGTGTTGGGATCGGACTGGAGGATGTCCTCGCCCTGGATGTAGATCGCCCGGAAGCTGCCGTCGATCGCGGCATCCAGCATGGTGTTGATCCGCAGCCCCGGTTCGGGATCGAGGGCTACCCCCCAGTCCGCCTCGAAGCTGGCGCGCACGTCCCCGTTCGAGATGTGGCGATAGCCGGGCAGCTCGTGCGGGAAGCTGCCCATGTCGCAGCTTCCCTGCACGTTGTTCTGCCCGCGCAGCGGGTTCACGCCCACGCCCGCACGGCCGATGTTGCCGGTCGCCATGGCGAGGTTGGCGATGGCCATGACGGTGGAGGAACCCTGGCTGTGCTCGGTAACGCCAAGCCCGTAATAGATCGCCGCGTTTGGCTTGTTTCTCTGGGCCGAGGCCCAATCGGGGCCGCCCGTGGCGTAGAGCCGCGCCGCTTCGCGCAAGGTCTGCGCGGGAACGCGGGTCACCGCCTCCAGCCGCTCGGGACTATGGCGCTCGTCCGCCACGAAGCGCGCCCAGTCCTGGTACTCGTCCCAGTCGCACCGCTCGCGGATGAACGCCTCATCGGCCAGCCCTTCGGTGACGATCACGTGGGCCATGGCCGTCAGCACCGCGACATTGGTGCCGGGTTGGAGCGCAAGGTGGTGCGCCGCCTCGATATGGGGGCTGCGGACCAGGTCGATCCGGCGCGGGTCGATCACGATCAGCTTCGCACCCTGCCGCAGGCGGCGCTTCAGGCGGCTGGCGAAGACGGGGTGGCCGTCGGTCGGGTTGGCGCCGATCACCAGCACCACGTCGGCGTCCATCACGGAATCGAAATCCTGTGTCCCCGCGCTGGTGCCATAGGTCTTGGACAGGCCGTAGCCGGTGGGCGAATGGCAGACCCGCGCGCAGGTATCGACATTGTTGCTGCCAAAGCCGGAGCGGACCAGCTTCTGGACCAGCCAGACCTCCTCGTTGGTGCAGCGGCTGGAGGTGATCCCGCCCAGCGCCCGCGCGCCGTGCCGAGCCTTGATTCCGTTCAGCTTTCCGGCGGTGTAGGTGAGCGCCTCTTCCCAACTGACCTCGCGCCACGGCTGTTCGATGGACTCGCGGATCATGGGCTTCAGGATGCGGTCCTGGTGATTGGCATAGCCCCAGGCGAAGCGGCCCTTGACGCAGGAGTGGCCGCGATTGGCCTTGCCGTCCTTCCACGGCACCATCCGCACCAGCTGCTCGCCGCGCAGTTCCGCGCGGAAGGTGCAGCCGACCCCGCAGTAGGCGCAGGTGGTCACCACCGCGCGCTCGGGCTTGCCGATGTCCTTCACCGCCTTTTCCTGCAGTGTCGCGGTCGGGCAGGCAGCCACGCAGGCCCCGCAGGACACGCATTCGCTGGACAGGAAATCGTCGCCCGCCTGTCCGGCACTGACCACGCTGGCAAAGCCGCGCCCGTCGATGGTGAGGGCGAGCGTCCCCTGCACCTCGTCGCAGGCGCGCACGCAGCGCGAACAGACGATGCATTTGCTGGGGTCGAAGTCGAAATAGGGGTTGGAGCCGTCGGTCGGTGCGCCAAGGTGGTTGGCCCCGGCATAACCATAGCGCACGTCGCGCAGGCCCACTTCGGCGGCGGTGTCCTGCAATTCGCAATCGTTGTTGGCGCTGCAGGTCAGGCAGTCGAGCGGGTGGTCGGAGATGTACAGCTCCATCACCCCGCGCCGGACGCGGGCCAGCCGCTCGCTCTGCGTGTGCACGACCATGCCATTGGCCACCGGCGTGGTGCAGCTGGCGGGCAGGCCGCGCGCGCCCTCGATCTCGACCAGGCACATCCGGCAGGAACCGAAAGCTTCAAGGCTGTCGGTGGCGCAAAGGCTGGGGATCGATCCGCCGCATTCCGCTGCCGCGCGCATCACGCTGGTCCCGGCAGGCACGGTGGCTTCGCGCCCGTCGATGCGCAGGGTTACGGCCGTGTCCGAGCGGACCTCGGGCGTGCCGAAATCGGCCTGCCGTTCATAGCCCATCGCCTGTCTCCCCGGCCTTGTCCCGCAGCGCGGCGAGATCGGCCTGTGTATTGATATTAGCAGGTTCGCGCTCCAGCCGCACCGCCCTTGCGCCGGTGCGTTCGATGAGCGCGCGCAGCGAATGCTTGCCCGTCCCGCGCAGGATGTCTTCGACTGCCGCCGCCGTGCTCACCGGCCACAAGCCGATCACCGGCTGCGAGGCGAGATAGGCGGGGGCAGGGGCAAGCAGCGCGGGCAGATTGTCCGGCAGGTCCGCCGTGTCGACGCCCAGCGTTAGCACCGCCTCGAAGTCCTCGTCACGCGCCAGATGCAGCGCGGCGGCGATCCCGCCCAGCGGCCCCATGCCGGCGTGCGGCCAGTCGGGCAGGGTAGGGGCAGGGGCCTCCTCGCGGCCGACCACCACCACCTTGTCGCACCAGGCGGACAGGCTATCCACCGCGCGGGCCAGCAGGCTTGCGCCGTCCAGCTCCGCCAGCGCCTTGTCGCTGCCGAAGCGGCTGGACTGCCCGCCCGCGAGGACCGCGCCGAGGATCACGCTCCGAAATCCTCCGGCCAGTACTTCAGGGCCGAGCGGACCGGATAGGGCGTGAACCCGCCGAGCGCGCAGAGCGAGCCCAGCTGCATCGTCTCGCACAGGTCTTCCAGCAGCTGGAGGTCTTCGTCGCGGCTGCGCCCGGCCTTGCGGGCGTTGTGCATCTGCGGCAACGCCTCGACCGCGTCGGCCTGCCCCTTGCCGCCGCCGCGGATGCGGTCGATCAGTTCGACGCCGCGGGTCGATCCGATCCGGCAGGGGGTGCACTTGCCGCAGCTTTCCGCCGCGCAGAACTGGAAGGCGAAGCGCGCGAGCGCGCCCATGTCCGCGCTGTCATCGAACACCACGATCCCGCCGTGGCCGATCAGCGCCTCGGCCCCGGCATAGGCCTCGTAATCGAACGGCAGGTGGAACTGCGAAGGGGGGATATAGGCCCCGAGCGGCCCGCCGACCTGCACAGCCTTGACCGGACGGCCTGACGCCGTGCCGCCGCCGATCTGGTTGACCAGCGCATCGAGGCTGATCCCGAAGGCCGTCTCGTATAGCCCGCCAAAGCGTATATTCCCGGCCAGCTGAACCGGCATGGTGCCCTTCGAACGGTCGACGCCAAGGCTGTCGTAAAGGCTGGCCCCGCCCGGCGCGAGAATGTGCGGCACTGCGGCGAGGGTCAGCACGTTGTTGACCACGGTCGGGCAGCCGAACAGACCCTCCAGCGCAGGCAGCGGGGGCTTGGCGCGAACCTCGCCGCGCTTGCCCTCGATCGAATTGAGCAGCGAGGTTTCCTCGCCGCAGACATAGGCCCCCGCACCCACCCGCACCTCCAGCGCGAAGGGCGCGATATGCTCGGCCGCCAGCGCGATCGCGCGGCGCAGCTTGTCGATCGCGTGGGGGTATTCGCTGCGGACGTAGATGTAGCCCCGGCCCGCGCCGACCGCGTGGGCGGCGATGGCCATGCCCTCGATCAGCTGGAAGGGATCGCCCTCCATCAGCATCCGGTCGGCAAAGGTGCCGCTGTCGCCCTCGTCGGCGTTGCAGACCACGTATTTGCGTTGGCCGCTCGCCCGGGCGACGGTCTGCCACTTGATCCCCGCCGGGAACCCCGCCCCGCCGCGTCCGCGCAGGCCCGATTGCAGCACTTCGGCGACGACTTCGGTCGGCGCCATCTCGCGCGCGCGGGTGAGCGAGGCCCAGCCGCCGGTTGCCGCATAGTCCTCAAGGCTGAGCGGGCGGGTCCGTCCCGCCCGCGCGAAAGTCAGGCGCTGCTGGCCCTGCAGGAAGGGGTGATCGGCAATCGGGCCGATGGCCTTGCTGCTGGTGCCGGAGAGGATCGCCGCAACGTCCTCCGGCGCGGCCGGGCCAAAGCCCGTGCCCTCAATCTCGACCAGCGGCTCCAGCCAGTGCATGCCCCAGCTGGAGACGCGCTCCACCGTGCAACCAGCCGCAGCAAAGGCGACTGCCACCGCATCCGCGCCGCAGGCCAGCGCAAGGGCATCGTCCGAAATCCTGACCATGGTCATAGCGACTTCACCAGCGCCGTGAGCCTTGCCTCGTCCAGCCGGGCATGGAGCCTGTCTCCCACCCGCGCCGCCGGGCCGCTGCTGCACAGCCCCAGGCAGTAGACCGTTCTCACCCGCACCTTGTTCCCCGCCGCCGCTTCGGCGGCGGCGACCAACGCCTCCACCCCGCGCGCCTGGCAGGCCTCGGCGCGGCATAGTTCGATGCGGGGGCGCGGATCGGGCCGGACCGTGAAATCGTGGTAGAAGCTGACCACCCCGTGCACTTCGGCGCGGCTGAGGTTGAGATAGTGGGCAATCGCCGCCTCCGCTGCCGCATCGACGCAGCCGAACGCGGCCTGGACCTCGTGAAGAACCGGCAGCAGCGAGGCCTGCTCAACCGCGAAATCCGCCAGGATCGCCGAGAGGCTGGGCTTGCTCACCCCTTCAGCCTTTCGGCGTGCCAGCGCACGTGATCGGCCATGAAGCTGGAGATGAAGTAATAGGAATGGTCGTAGCCCGGCTGCATCCGGATCGTCGCCGGAATGCCGGCCTTGCGCGCCGCCATCACCAGCAGCCCGGTCTTGAGCTGTTCGTGCAGGAAGCCATCGGCATCGCCCTGATCGACCAGCAGCGCGGGCAGGCGCGCGCCGTCCTCGATCAGCGCGCAGGCATCGTATTCGCGCCAGGTGGCCTTGTCCGGGCCGAGATAGCCGCCCAGCGCCTTCTCGCCCCACGGGCAGTTGAGCGGGCTGACGATCGGCGAAAAGGCGCTGACCGAGCGGAAGCGGTCCGGGTTCCTGAGGCCGATGGTCAGCGCGCCGTGTCCGCCCATCGAATGGCCGGTGATCCCCTGCCGCGTCATATCGACGGGAAAGTGCTGCGCGATCAGCGCGGGCAGTTCCTGCTCGATATAGCTACGCATCCGGTAATGCGTGGCCCAGGGCGCCTGGACCGCATCGACATAGAACCCCGCGCCCTTGCCGAAATCATAGGCCTCGTCGTCCGGCACCTCTTGCCCACGCGGGCTGGTGTCGGGCGCGACGAACACGATTCCCGCCTCGACGCAGGCCGCGCGGTACTCGCCCTTTTCGGTCACGTTGGCGTGGGTGCAGGTCAGCCCCGACAGATACCACAGCACCGGCAGCCTCTCCCCCGGCGCATGATCCGGCACGAAGACCGAAAAGGTCATCGGCGTGCCTGTTTCAGCACTCTGGTGGGTATAGACCCCTTGCGTGCCGCCATGGCTGCGGTTGGTACTGACCTGCTCCACGATCAGAACACTACCACACTGCGGATCGACTTGCCCGCGTGCATCAGGTCGAAGGCGGTGTTGATTTCCTCCAGCCCCATGACGTGGGTGATCATCGGGTCGATCTCGATCTTGCCGGCCATGTACATGTCGACGATCTTCGGCACGTCGGTGCGGCCCTTGGCCCCGCCAAAGGCCGTGCCGCGCCAGTTGCGGCCCGTCACCAGCTGGAACGGACGGGTGGAGATTTCCTTCCCCGCCTCGGCCACGCCGATGATGATGCTGGTGCCCCAACCGCGATGGCAGGCCTCCAGCGCGGTGCGCATCACTTCGGTATTGCCGGTGGCGTCGAAGGTGTAGTCCGCCCCGCCATCGGTCATGGCAACGATCTTCGCCACCACGTCTTCGCGGCTCATGCCCTTGCTGTTGAGGAAGTCGGTCATGCCGAAGCGGCGGCCCCATTCTTCGCGGTCGGGGTTGATGTCGACGCCGATGATCCTGTCCGCCCCCGCAAGTCGCGCGCCCTGGATCACGTTGAGGCCGATCCCGCCAAGGCCGAACACCACCACGTTGTCGCCCACCTGGACCTTGGCGGTGTTGATCACCGCGCCCACCCCGGTAGTCACCCCGCAGCCGATGTAGCAGCTGGACTGGAACGGCGCGTCCTCGCGGATCTTGGCCACGGCGATCTCGGGCAGCACGGTGAAGTTCGAAAAGGTCGAGCAGCCCATGTAGTGGAAGATCGTCTGTCCCTTGTAGGAAAAGCGGCTGGTCCCATCCGGCATCAGCCCCTGGCCTTGCGTCGCGCGGATCGCGGTGCACAGGTTGGTCTTGCCCGAAAGGCAGCTTTTGCACTGGCGGCATTCCGGGGTGTAGAGCGGGATCACATGGTCGCCCGGCTTCACCGAAGTCACGCCCGTGCCGACCTCGCGCACGATCCCTGCGCCTTCGTGGCCCAGCACGCTGGGGAAGATCCCCTCGCTGTCGAACCCGTCGAGCGTATAGGCGTCAGTGTGGCACACGCCAGTCGCCATGATTTCGACCAGCACTTCGCCCGCCTTGGGGCCTTCAAGGTCAAGTTCCACGATCTCGAGCGGCTGCTTGGGGGCAAAGGCGACGGCGGCGCGGGTCTTCATGGGAACGGGCACTCCTCGGGGATGTGAAACTGGCTTGGGCCGCCGGGTCACGCGCGGCCAGCGGCATTGCTGCCGCCCGGCTTCTAAACCCCTCCCGCGCCGCCTTGGCAAGAGCGTATCCGGCGGCTAGCCCTTGGTTATGAGAGCGCTGCGCGATCCCGACCGCCTGCTGGCCGATGGCCTGGCCGCCATCCGCGCGCAGTACCGTGTTCCGCCCGCCTTCCCGGACGAGGTGCAGGCCGCCGCCGAAGCCGCCGCACGGCGGGCGCCAACGGCCCATGCCGACTGGACGGAGCGGCCCTTCGTCACGCTCGATCCGGCAGGCGCAACCGATCTTGACCAGGCCTTCGCGATCGAGCCGGCGGGGGCGGACTTCCTGCTCCACTATGCAATCGCCGACGTTGCCTGGTTCGTCGACGATGGCGGCGAGATCGACCGCGAGGCCTGGACGCGCGGGGTCACCACCTACCTGCCCGATGGCAAGGCGGGGCTGTATCCCCCGGTCCTCTCCGAAGGGGCGGCCAGCCTGCTGCCCGATGGCCCGCGCCCCGCCGTGGTCTTCACCACCCGGATTGCTCCCGATGGCGGCGCGGTCCTTGCCGGGGTCCAGCGCGCGGTGATCCGCAGCCGCGCCAAGCTCGCCTATGAAACCGCGGCGGAGGACGACCTGCCCCCCGGCCTGGCGGAAATCGCCCGCCGCGTGGCTGCCGCCGAAGACCACCGCGGCGCGGCCCGCGTCGACCCGCCCGAACAGGAGGTGGAGCGTGATGGCAGTGGCCGATTCGAGCTGCGCTTTCGCCCGCTGCTTGCTTCGGAAAAGCGCAACGCCGCGCTTTCGCTCGCCACCAACATGGCGGTGGCCGACCTGCTCCAGGCTCATTGCACCGGGCTGTTCCGGGTGATGGCCGTGCCGGATGCCCATGCGGAAGCGCGGCTGCGGCTTACCGCGCGGGCCTTCGGGATGAACTGGCCCGCTGCCGCGCCGCTGGCCCAGTTCGAGAAGACGCTCGATCCGCTTGACCCGCGCCACGCTGCCTTCATGCTCGCGGTCCGCCGGGCCGGGCAGGGGGCCAGCTATGTGCCCTGGCGCGCGGGGCAGACCCCGTGGCACGCGGCCATGGCCGCCACCTATGCCCACGCCACCGCGCCGCTGCGCCGCCTGGCCGATCGCTATGTCGTGCGCGCCGCCCTGGCGGTGGCAAACGGCCAGGCCGTGCCCGAGGCGGTGAGCGCTGCTTTCGAGCGGCTCCCCGCCGTGATGGACAAGGCCGAGGCCCGCTCCGGCCAGATCGAGCGCGCCGCGATCGACCTGGCTGAAACCGCGATCCTGGCGCACCGCACCGGCGAGGAATTCGACGCGGTGGTGACCGACCTTGGCGAAACCGGCGCGCGGATCCAGCTCTGCGACCTGCCGGTGGTCGCCCGCGTCGCCGCCGATGGCGTGGTGCCGGGCGCGCCGCTGCGGGTGCGCCTCGAAAGCGCAGACCCCGCCCGCCGCACCCTGGGCTTCAAACGCACCGCATGAATCGGTTGCACGCCGCCTTGGCCTGAGCTAGTGGCCCCCTTCCTGCGCGGGCTCGCCCGCAAGGATGGATGGCCCGATGGCGGAGTGGTTACGCACCGGACTGCAAATCCGTTTACGCCGGTTCGATTCCGGCTCGGGCCTCCAATTTGAAGATGGTACGCCGCTTTAGCTCAGTCGGTAGAGCACATCATTCGTAATGATGGGGTCACGTGTTCGAGTCACGTAAGCGGCACCACCACCTTTTCGCACTTTCCCGTGGGTTTTGAAGGATTCCCAGCCAAAGTGCGTTCCCCTGATCAGGCCAAATTTCCTGCTGAAAGGCCGAAATCCGGTCTATGCCCATTTGACAGGCCAAAAGTCGTTCGCATTATCTCTAGGAATCATCGACTTGAACGCGCGCAATCTTTGATCGTGATGTGCGAGTAAGGGGAAAGCCGCATTAGCTAGGACCAGCCGCGACAATGGGCCGAGCGTGGGCTGAATTTGCACCCAAGGCGAGAAGGAAGTTCTGTTCAGCCAGCTCACTTTGGCTGCCCTCACGGTCGAACAGGGCATAGCGGCTGGGGTGAGGCATCCCGATAACCCTTCGGCCATTGTCTGCGATGTAGAGGTCGATCTTTGCTGTCCCCCAGCCGGTTTCTAATTGGGGCTGCCATGTCGCGCGCAGCAGTGTTGCCAGTTCGCGCGCTGGCACCTTGCCCATTGTGATGAAAACCTCGGCAGAGCAGGACGACAACACCGATGACCAAAGGTTGCGACTGAACGCCAGCACTTCGGCCTCAAGTTCGGCACGCTTGCTGACACCTTCCCAGTCACGCGTTCGGAACGGAACGAACTGGGCGCAAAGCGATTCGTCCTTCTCGATACCGGCCAGACCGTGCCACTTCTGAATTTGAAGCTGTAGGCGATCATGCAAGTCCGTTCCGCTGGCATCCTTACCGCCCCAGAACTCGTCATAATATGGATTGTGTCCTGTGGACCAATACCCGCCATACGGGCCTTCATCGTCTCGACCGCCGGGGTTTAAGCCCACGATTGCCACGCGGGCATCTTTGAGGCGATCCTCGTTGCAGCAGAGGAACGTCCAGCCCGATCGAAAACCAAGACTGTCATATCTTGCCTGGATTGCAGCGGCGTTGAACCCGGTGATTGTCATACCCTATCCTAGGTTGGTGGACTTGCTCGAAGGTGAAAAACCGTTCGCCGCCCCCATCAAAGCATTCGAATTCGACCCCGAAAGCGCCAATGCCCGATGCGTCCAATGCGGCAATTGATGCTGCTATCCGACGCACATCCGGGGCAACGACACACAAGGTCACGTTGCCGCTAAGTTCTATTGCATCCGCGAAGGCATTATAGAAATCGACCAAGAGTTGCCCGCCGCAAAACTCTTCGTAGTGGCCGATCAGGTCATGGATGCTGAGGCTCCTGGCCCATTGCTGATGGATTATGGCTGCCGCGAGGGCTTCCGCTGCATTTTCCGAGCGTCTTACTTCGATCACGATCAATGCGCCACAACGTGTCAATCCAAGTAGATCCAGCTTTCGACCATTGCCCGTTTTGATCTGCGCCCCGATCCACAAAAGGTTTTCAGCGATCACCTCCGGCGCTTGCAGGAGCAGGTCGTGCAATTCGTCTTCGCGGAGGTGAAGTGACTGTCCGAACCGGCGCGCTTTGCCACTCCACCCAACGAGGTGACGAGTGCTTGGGGGCGATGCCGCCACAGCGTGGGTCATTTTGTTTCGCTGAAATGGGGGACAAGAACCTCTGATATTTCACCGGGCAGGCTAAACCAGACCGGCTTGCCCCGCGAGGTGGGATACCCGTTCTCTCCGTCCTCACCGTTCCAGCGCAGACCGAAGTATTCCTGATTGGCGGGATTGCGGAGCAAGGCGATGCTCCATTCACCCGGCCCTCGATCGCAGACCAGCCGAACGACCTTAATGCCGCTCGTCTCGATGTTCAAAGGGTTCATGCTATAATCTCCATATGATCTACCTATAATAGATCGATCATAAAGTCCACACCTTCCCCAGTGGTCGTCATCAAAAAAATGGCTGCGAGGTCACCCCCGGACCTCAACGCGGTGGATGCGCCAAGGTCCGGGGGTGGGAGTCAGTTCGGCGGTGGCAGGGTGGTGTAGAACCTCTCTCCGTCGCGCTGCCAAAGGTTGCCGATGTTGTCGTGGAGTAGCTTGCCGACATGGCGCGGTTTGAAGCCCATGCTGGCAACGGTGCCGACGATATGCGGGCCTTTCACAATGCCTTCCCCTTGCCCCCACCCGGCGGCAACCAAGGTGGAGGGAGGTTGAGGCGCACCCGCATTATGATCTCTGGCCGGTAGGGACAGGTGGCTTTTGACACTGGATTGTGCGCCGCTACCTGCCCCCACTTAGGTCAGAAGATTTCGTCGTCTATGTCGATAGCCGCAGCCGATTTGGTGTCCGGCTTGGCCCCGTAAACCGCGACCTTTGGAACGCGCCATTTGTCGCGCCCCTGGACACGTTTCGGTTGCCCAAACAGTTCCCGAAGGACAGCACCGCATTCACGGCACTGGTTGTTGCTCGGGCTTCCAACCCCGATTTCGGAAAGGACTTCGATCGCGGTCATGTATTTGCCCTTCTCGGTGCCAATGGCCTCAAGATCGACAAATTCACGGATGCGTTCGGCAATGGCACTAACCGCGGGGTGACGAAGGTTGTAGATGGCAAGCATCTCATCCTCTTCCGCCGTCAGCCACCATTGCGCCCCGGCTTGCAGCTCCTCGTTCAATTGCGCGAAGACCTGCTGCATAGGGGTCGTATGCTGATAGTCGATCGCTTCTGCCGCGATCACCCACCAGCGCCCGTTGCCCGAGTCATCGACCAGAAACTTTGGATCGTTGACAGTCGCCGCGAATATCGTGCGGCGATCATACTTGACCTCGGTTCGGCCATACGGTGGGCGGAGCCGGTCGCAATCGTTGGTCAGGAAACCTTTGATGCGGCCAACGTCCTTGCGGAACGAACTGTCGAGTTCGCCGATCTCGGTGATCCAGTGTTTGATGGCACCGATGGCGATAAGGTTTATGGCACTTTGGCAAGGAAGGGCATATCAGCCCTCGCCTTTGAACAGCAGGGAACAGTGTGGGGGCCTTGCTCGGCTCGATGGTGATCAGCGGGCGTTCCGCCGTCATGCTGCCCGGACAGCTGGTCAATGTCTTCACGAGCGAACCAGTGCTGTCCTGGTAGCCTGACTGCATGTCCCGATCCGCCGTGCCAGGGCCAATGATCTTCACGCTGGCGGCGGCAGGCGATCGGCGCGCCAGGCCCGATTGAACGGCGCGGTTGAGCGGTTGCTTTCGCGGCTGGGCTGGGCCGGGCCGGGGTTCAGAGCGTGTGGAACCCGCCCGCGAGGAACACCAGGCTGCCGCGTGGTTCATCCGGTGCGTCAATCGCGACGACGCGGCCGATGAAAACGTGGTGGTCGCCGCCGTCGACCACGGCCCAGGTGCTGCATTCCAGACGGGCGCTGCAGCCGGGGAGGGGCGGGACGCCGCCGGCGCCTTGTCCCTGTTCCATGCCGGCGAAGCGGTCGGCCACGGGGGACGCGAAGCGCTGGGCCAGATCCTGCTGGTCCTTGCCAAGCACATGAATCGCGAAATGGTCGGCAGTGACGAAGGCGGGTGCCGCGCGCGATGTCTTGGCCAGGCTCCACAGCACCAGCGGCGGATCGAGTGATACCGACGAGAAGCTGTTGGCGGTAAGGCCGACCGGCGTGCCGCTCTCGTCACGGGTGGTGACGATGGTCACGCCGGTGGCAAAGCGGCCCGCGGCATCGCGCAGGGCGCGCGGGTCGATCGCGGCAATCGCACTGCTCGCCATGGTCGTTCCTTGTCGTTCCGAAGCTCAGCCAGTGATGGCTTCGCGGATTTCCGCCGCCGAGGGCACGCCCTCTGGCCCGCGCATCGCCAGCAGCGGCAGGTAGCTGCGCAGGTTGGCCAGCATCAGCAGCGCCTGCGGGGCGATCAGCAGCAGGGCGAAGGTAGAGGCCTCGCGCGTGCCGATCAGGATGAAGTCGACAAAGGCGATCACCGCCGACAGCGGGAGCATCAGCGCCAGCGCCAGCGGCACGAAGCGGTTCGCCAGCAGCATCAGCCCGGTGATCACCTCGACATATTTGACCACGCCGAACAGGCCGGAAAACACCAGCCCGTCCATCAGGCGGGTGGCGGTTTCCGAATCCGGCGGCGTGATCGGCAGCCAGTGGAACCAGAAGTTCAGCCCGTTGGCGAGCAGGAACAGGCCCAGGAAAATCCGGGCAACAACAAGCACGATCTTCATCGCCAATCTCTCCCCTGGCGGTCCGGCCCGTCGGGTCCGGACGGTATGGCTCAGACGGTCTTCCAGTCTTCGCTGCTCAGCACGACCCGGTCATAGGCGATGACCCCGGTCATGTCCTCGCGGCTGGCGCCGGGCGCGGTGCCATCGGCCTCGTGCGCCTGGACCGCCTTGTAGAGCGTCTGGCGCAGGCGGGTGACGGCGATGTCGGCGGCGACAAGTGTCTCGCTGCTGCGGTCATAGGGATCGTTGAGCGACATGGCCATGGCCACGTCTTCGAACTCGATCGCCGCGAAGCCGCTCCAGCTGCCGTTCTTCATCGCCGCGCGGTCCTGGCCCATGTCGTGCGGCCAGGTCATGTCGACCGTGCAGGTCTGCTCGTCGAAGCGGTCGCCGTTGAAGCCCAGGAACGCGCGCGCCCATTCGCGGGTGATCGGCTCGTTGTGGCTGTAGGCGATCTGGTAGGTCGCGGTTTCGGTGTCGGTCATCGGCACGTCCATCAGCGCGATGGCGAAGTCCGAATGGCCGGGGATGAAGCGCATGCAAGGCAGGATCGCCGGCACCTGCCGGGCGTGGCGCGCATCGTCGCGGCCCGGGATCGCGCGGAACGCGACATAGCGATAGCCATAGTCGGTATCGTCGACCTCATAGGTCGGCGCCAGGCTGTCCCACGCCGATGCGGGCACGTCCTCGCCCCGCTGCTTCGCGGCCCAGCGCCGCTGACCGCCGGGCGCGCGAAGTGCGGCTGACGGAGGAGGGCCGCCGTATCCACGCCGAGCTTCTGCCCGTCGTCCGGCTGGTGCAGCAGGACATCATGGCGCCAGTGCCGCCGCAGGAACAGGCGG
>Ga0116181_1000614_pt1 | contig 32535 bp, 27 predicted proteins | sample AD_UKC075_MetaG_FD_89752 | JGI IMG/M metagenome (GOLD analysis project Ga0116181, IMG submission 89752) | Active sludge microbial communities of municipal wastewater-treating anaerobic digesters from USA - AD_UKC075_MetaG | ecosystem: Engineered > Bioreactor > Anaerobic > Digestate | place: USA... | reverse complement strand
GTGACGGCGACCGCCGCCGAGGGCGGCGCGACGCTCGCCTTCACCCACGGCGACGTCCGGGCTGAGGTCGCCGTCGCGGTCCCGCTCGAGGTGAAGCTGATCGATGACTTCTCCGACATCAGCGGCTGGACGACCGCGCACGACCGCGCGGCAAACGGGTCGATTGCGCCGGGTGAGGGGCACGAGGGCGCGGCAAGCATCCGCGTGAACTACGACTTCACCCAGTCGACCGGCATCCGGGGCCGATATGCGGTGGCGCCCGGCGCGGTCGAGGGCGGCAACGGCGGCATCGACATCCCCGGTCGCCCGCAGAAGCTCTCGGTCTGGATCAAGGGCGACGGCAACGGCTCGCTCCTGCGGCTGCAGGTGATGCAGCCAAATGGCGTGCGATCGTGGCTGGACGGCGTCGGCGGCTCGCAGTCGCTGTATGTGACGTGGAAGGGCTGGCAGCGCCACGACTTCGTGGTGCCGGAGTCGTTCGCGTTCCCGCTCAAGTTCGAGCGGATTCGGGTGCTCGAGACGGTCGCGGCGAAGCAGTACAAGGGCTCGCTCGAGGTCTCGAAGATCTACGCCTACCTGCCGCCGGTCGAGGTGGCGCCGCAGGCGGTCGCACCCGCGAACGACAGCCTCGTGGTCGCTGCGGGGGAGACCTCGGACGCGCCGCTTCGGGTCGCGGTGATGTCGGACGCGCAGTTCGTCGCCCGCGAGCCGGAGAGCGGCGCGGTGCTGGGCGCGCGGAAGGCGCTGCGCGAGATCGTGGCGCAGAGCCCCGACGTGCTCGTGATCAACGGGGACTTCGTCGACGAGGGCTCGCCCGAGGACTTCGCCCTCGCGCGGAGGATTCTCGATGACGAGCTCGCGGACGCGAGGTTCCCCTGGTACTACGTGCCGGGCAACCACGAGATCATGGGCGCTCCGATCTCGAACTTCGAGAAGGAGTTCGGCGCGACGAGCAACGTCTTCGATCTGAACGGCACCCGATTCATCACCGCGAACTCGGCCACCGGCGCGATCGGCGCCGACTTCGCCCAGGTGAAGATGATCCGTGAGCAGCTCGATGACGCCGCGGTCAATCCGGCCATCACCGGTGTGGTGTTCCTGTCGCACATGCCGACGAACGATCCGCTGCCGGCGAAGGCGAGCCAGCTCAGCGATCGCACCGAGGCGGCGATGATCGACGACTGGTTCGAAGCGTTCCGCGCGAACTCGGGCAAGTCGATCGCGTACATCTCGGGGCATGTCGGGGCATTCGACACTTCGCGCTCAAACGGCGTCCCCTATGTCGTGAACGGCAACTCGGGCAAGGGCCCGGCCGCGGCTCCCGATGACGGCGGCTTCACCGGCTGGACGATGCTCGGCATCGACCCGGCACGGGGCATGTGGGAGGCCGCACCGAAGGCCCGCGCGGCGGCCGGTGGATCCTGGCTGTCGGTCGAGACGCGCCCGCGTGTCGACGCGGACGGGATCGCGATCGCCGCGCCGGCCGAGCTCGCACCGGGCGCGCAGGCCGCGGTCTCGGCACAGTTCGCGCAGGACGCGGACGTCGACGGCACTCCGCGCATCGTGTCGGTCGCGTGGCCCATCTCGTCGGCATGGGCGGGCGAGGGCGTGTTTCACGGCGCCCCCGCGGATGCCCCGGCTGACGCCGTCGTCGCGGTTCAGCCGGAGCAGGGCGTGGTGACGGCGCTGCGCGCCGGGACCGCGCAGCTGCAGGTGACCGTGAACGGCGAGACCGCGAGCCACACGCTCGTCGTGCCGAGCGCCACGGGCCCCGTCGACCCGGGCGACCCCGGCGACGGCAGCGGTGGCGGCAGCGGCGATGGCGGGAACGGCGGCGCGGGTGAGGGGAACACGGGCGGCACACCCGGCGACGATCTCGCCACCACGGGCGCCCAGCTCGGCGGCGGCATCGTCGCGGTCGGCGCGCTGCTCCTCGGCGCCGGTCTCGCGTTCCTCAGCCGCGCGCGTCGCCGCGCGGCACGTGCGAACGGGGACGCACACCTCGAGGGATAGCCGCCCACACAGACGACAGCGGGCCCGGTTCATGCTGAACCGGGCCCGCTGTCGCTGCAGGGGCGGGTGGGCGCTGCTGCGCCGGCCGCGCACCCGCCACGACTACAGCAGCTCTGCGCGCAGGGCCTCCGGGGTCTTCGGCGAGAGCAAGCCCGGTGCGATGTCGAACACGGTGTGCGCCCCGAAGCGCCCCTCTGCGCGCAGACGGTGCGCGGCGCGCGCGTAGGCGACGAGCACGCTCGCGGTGAACTCGGGATTGCTCGCGAGCGTGAGCCCGTACTCGATGACCTGCGCGCTGCCCTCGCCCGTGCTGCCGCTGCGGATCACGAAGCCGCCGTGCGGCATGGCGGCGTGGTCGCGCGCCAGCTCCTCGGCGCTGATGAACGTCACGGTCGTGTCGTACTCGTCGAAGTAGTGCGGCATCGTCACGATCGCCTCGCGCACGGCCGCGGCATCCGCCCCCGCCTCGAGCACGACGAAGCACTCGCGCGTGTGCTTCTCGCGGGTGCCGAGCACCGGGCGGGCGCCCGAGCGCACGGCCGCGACGGCTGCGTCGCTCGGCACCGTGTACTGCACGCCGCCGGCCACGCCGGCCACGCCGCGGATCGCGTCGGAGTGGCCCTGGCTGAGCCCGCGCCCCCAGAACGTGTAGGTGTCGCCATCGGGCAGGAGCGCCTCGCCGAGCACGCGATTGATCGAGAACATGCCCGGGTCCCACCCGGTCGAGATCACCGCGGTCGTGGCGCCGGCGCGCGCGGCGGCATCCACCGCGGCGAAATGCTCGGGGATGCGGGCGTGCGTGTCGAAGCTGTCGACGATGGTGAACCGTGCCGCGAGCTCCGGCGACTGCACCGGGAGGTCGCTCTTCGAGCCGCCGCAGAGCACCAGCACATCGATCTGCTCGGCGCGGGCGCCCAGCTCGTCGTGCGCGAACACCCGGGTCGCGGGATGCCGCGGCTCGAGGCTCGCGGGATCGCGACGCGTGAACACCCCGACCAGCTCCATGTCGGCGTTCTTCGCGATTGCGGACTCGACGCCGCGGCCGAGGTTGCCGTAGCCGACGATGCCGATGCGAATCGGAGTGTGCATGCGGGTCTTCTTCCTGAGCCGAGAGGCTCCGTTGACGATGGGGAGCGCGGCCGCCGCGAGCACACCGGCCTCGCGGGCCGAGCGACGCTGCGAGCAGATCAAAACTACATGTGCGCGGCGATGTACGAGTACTTCACGAACACCTCGGGGGCGTGACCTGCCTCCTCGAGGATGCCCTGCACCGCGGTCATCATGTACCTGGAGTCCCAGCCCATGTAGAGCGAGTGCGTGTCGTCGAGCGCGTCCCACTGGCCGTTCCAGGCCTGCTCGTCGTAGACGGGGCCGCCGCGCCGCGCGCTGAACGCGATGACGAGCTCTGGGGTCTCCGACCAGATTCGGCGGAACACGCGGTTGAAGAAGTACTTCACATCCGGCACTTCCCAGTGCTCGCCCCGGTACTCGATGTAGGCGAACTCGCGCTGCCAGCCGCGTGGCCAGCCGCGGCGCCGCTTGGCATCGAGCAGGGGCGTGAGGTCATCGTCGTCGATGCCCCCTGCGTCGGGGCGCGGCCAGATGCGCAGGAGCTCCTCGGTGAGGGCGACGGTGCGGGCCGCGATCGCGGCCGTGCCCCAGGCGTCCACCGCGCTGACGTCGCGCGTGAGGGCGACGGCGCTGCGCGCGAAGATGCGGTCGCGCTTCTCGGGGAACGACGCGTCGAGCGCTCGCTCGGCGAGGTGCTCCTCGAGCAGCACGAGGTTGCCGAGGGTGCCCGCCAGCGCCCGATGGCTGTTCTGCGCGTCGTCGGTGTAGTCGGCCCAGCGGGTCTGCCCGTCGCCGCTCCAGGCGTCGGACGGGGCGAGCGGGAACACGTGGGCGAGCTCCAGCTCCACGTCGCCAAGCAGCTCGGCGCCGGCGAGCCGACTGAGCACGTAGCTCGGGTGGGGGAGCGCCCCGTACTTGAGGGCCCCGCGCACGCGCTCGTCAGAGGGCATGATCCGGGCGAAGGCGTGCTCGAGGGCCTCGGGGTCCTCGTCGCGGGCACGGCAGAGCCGGGCGACGAGGGTGTCGGTGCTGATCCCCACGATCGTGCGTCGCAGGAGGAGGGACTGCACGCGCTCGAGCAGCTCGACGAGCGTCGCCTGCGCGGAGTTGGCGGCCTCCGTGCCGCCGCGCGCCGCGTCGGCGAGGAAGTCGCGGTAGGCGCGCATCACGAGCGGGTACATGCCGCGCCCGAAGGTGTTCACGTGGCGCAGCTGCCGCGTGAGCGCGGGCTCCGGTGCGTGCGTCGGCTCGACGAGGATGCGATAGATCGCCGAGTACTCCTTCCACTCGGCGGCGTGCGTGCGAAGGTTCGAGGCATCCAGGCGCGGGAACTGCTCGCGGAAGGCGTCGTAGACCCCGCGGCCGCCGGCCATCGCGACCTCGCGGCCCGTCTTCATGACGAGGTAGTGGCGCCAGAAGCTCGCGATCTGCTCGCCGGTGTTCTGCTCGATGGGGAGCCAGAACGAGTCTTCGATCTCGGTCTGCTCGGCGTGCGTGAGGCCCATGAGCACGTAGTTGTGGATGAGCTCATGGTCGTGCAGCGGCTCGCCGGTCGAGTTGAGGCTCTCGAAGATCTGCTGCGCGTTGGAGCCCGCGCCGAGCGTGATCGCAACGTGCTCGAGCTTCTGCAGGCCGCGCCAGATCGCCGGGGCCTCGTCGGCGCGGATCTGGCTGCGGAAGAAGGCGTAATTGTCGTCGAAGCGTGACTCGCGCGACTCGCCCGGGGCGGCGCGCTCGAGCACGACCTTCTCGAACACCTCGGCCCAGGCGCGGTGCGGGCGCAGCTTGGTGCGGCTCGGGTCGGCGGCGCGCACCAGCACGCGCTCGAGCTCGGCGGCGAGCGTCGGGTGCTCGGCGCGCACGGTGTGGTGCAGGGCGGCGACCAGCAGCATGAGGGTGGTGATGCGCTGTTGGCCGTCGATGAGCACGAGCTCCGCCGGGGTGTCATCGCCCTCGGCCGCGCCGGCGCTCTCGCTGGAGAGGATCGAGCCGATGAAGTGCGTGTGGGTGTCGCCGGTGGCCGATACGGCGCGGATGTCGGCGAGCAGCTTCTCGCACCCGCCGATGTCCCAGCGGTACTGGCGTTGGTAGACCGGGACGACGATGGTCGTGTCCGGGGCGGAAAGCCAGTCGATCGTGTTGACGGCGTGGGCGGTCACATTCGTGGCAGTGCTCATGGTTGCGTACATCCCTTGCAGCGCGAAACTCTCCACCCCAATCTACGCGGCGAACGGCGGTTTCATTTTTTCCGGCATGGTCGATGGCGGTTCAAATTCACGCTCTATAGGCTTGCCTAAGTTGGGCCTGTTAAAACGTGCTGGCCCCCTACGAAAGGTCCCATGATCATGGGTTACATCAAATCCGCAGCGCTGGAGGAGACCGGCTACGTCGTTCTCGACAGCTACAACCAGCCGCTCGACCCCAAGGAGTGGCTCGATCTCGAGTACAACGACTGGAAGTCGTCCGGCGACACCCGCTTCGCGCCGCTCGCGAGCGCGTTCGGCGACATCGAGTGCAACGGCTTCTGGAACCACAAGCCGCCGCGCACCGACAAGGACGGGGTCTGGATCCCGTCGCAGACGCAGATCGCGCCGACGCTGACGACCCGCGCCCAGGAGCCGGGCGCGAACGTGGGCCGCTGCCGTGTCATCGAGCTGCAGCCCACGCCCTACGGCGACTGCCTCTACAACCTGCACCAGGACGACAACAACCGGCTCAACCCCGAGGGCACCGGCTGGGTCGTGCGCGGGTTCTTCAACCTGACTGACGACAAGGACAGCTTCTTCGTCCTGCGCGAGAACCGCACCGACCCGAAGGGCGAGGTCCGCATCGCCCTGCCCGCCGGCGCGCAGCTGATCGTCGACACCCAGCGCCTCTGGCACGCCGCCACGCACGTGGGCACCGAGCCGCGCTACTGCCTGATCACCTCGTGGACCTCGGGCCCGGAGCTCGACGCCTACATCGAGAAGTACAACGGGGTGAAGCACGTGCCGAACGTGGAGCTCCCGCAGGACGTGCTCGACTTCGGCTACTCGGAGCAGGCACGCAAGGACGCCGCTCGCGCCGCGTACTACGCGGCCAAGGGCCAGGCAGAGGTCATCGCGATGAGCGAGGCCTGATTCCTCGCATCGTCTGAGCGCGCTGCCCCGGTCGGTCCTCGACCGGGGCAGCGCGTCTTCGTGCCAGGGGCCGCGCCGTGCGGCGCGCGCGTCACGCGCGGGGGAGGGCCCAGGGCTTGGCCGGCTGGCAGCACATCACGATCAGCACGATGCTGCCGAACGGCAGGAGGCTGATGAAGAGCCAGGCCCAGTGCTGCCCCGCGTCGCGCAGGCGCCGCACCGTGACCGCCCACGACGGCACGATGATGGCGAGCGCACCGGCGAACCAGGCCATGCCGATCACGCCGGTGAGCATGCTCGCGCCGAAGAACGCTGAATCGCCCGCGACGGTGGAGGCGGCGCCGCTGATCAGGATCACGATCACCATGAGCAGCCACGCGGCGAGGGCGGCGAGCGAGGCGAACAGCGCGAAGTACCAGAACTCGGACCGGCTCGCGCGTCCGCCGAAGCCGGCGTACTGCCGGAACACGGACCGAATCGCCTGTCCGAACGACATCGGCTCAGCGGGGCCGACGAGCGGCACGCCGTATCCCGAGCCCGGATATGCCTGCGCCGGCGTCGTGGCCCCCGCCGCGGCGCCGTATCCGCTCGCCGCGGCGTAGCCGGGCGAAGTGGTGTATGCCGCATGCGCGTCTGCGTAGCTCGGCGGGGCGGCGGCCGTGCCGCCCGGGTACCCGGGCGGCATGCCGTACGACGGGGCGGCGGGCATGCCGTGCGGCGCCTCGGCGAGCGGCACCGGCGGCACGCTGGGTGCGCCCCCGGCAGCCGGGGCCGGCGGCGGGATCAGCGAGGGCGGCACGACCGGCTTCGCCGCACGGACCTCCGTCGACCAGCTCGAGCCGTTCCACCAGCGGAGGGTGCCCGAGGCGGCAGCGGCGGGATCTGGGTACCAGCCGGCGCTGGGCTCGGTGGGCGGGTTCGTCATTGCACACTCCGGTTCGGTGGGGAAGCTCCATGCTATCGAGCGCACCCTCGGCGGCTCGCTCGCGCCGCCCGCGCACCGCGCCCACGGCATAGTCTGGGCGAGTGGGCGGCAGGAGAAGACGAGCGGGGGCGGCAGCCGTGCTCCTCGGCGCGTGCGGGTTCGCGCTGCTTGCGCCGGCTGCGCTCGACGGCGGCGCGGCGAGCGCCGCGCCGGGGCCCGGCACCGACCGCACGGCACACGCGCAGGTGACGGTCGCTGCGGCATCCACGGCTCGCATCGGCGAGCTCGCAGCGCTCGATGTCGCCGCGATGTCGACGCGCGAGAAGGCGGCCGCCGTCGTCATGGGGCACATCCCGGGAAGCGATCCCGCGGCGCTGCGCGCGTTCATGTCCGAGACCGGCGCGGGCGGGTTCATCCTCATGGGGGCGAACATTCCGCAAACCGAGGGCGAGCTGCGCATGATCACCGAAGCGCTCACGCTCGACCCGGCGCTGCCCCCGCTCATCGGGATCGACGAGGAGGGCGGCGACGTCGCCCGCCTGCCGTGGGATGCTCTCGCCTCGGCGCTCACGCTGAAGACGCAGCCTGCCGCCGCCGCCGAACGGGCATTCGCCGGCCGCGGGGCGCTCGTGCAGCGGGCCGGCATCGGGGTGAACTTCGGCGTCGTCGCCGATGTCACGCCGGGCCCGGGGCACTTCATCTGGCGGCGCTCGTTCGGCTGGCCGGCGGATGATGCCGCCGGACGCGTCGCGGCCGCGGTCACTGGGGAGGGCGCCCAGGCATTCAGCACGCTCAAGCATTTCCCCGGCCACGGCGCGCCCGCGGGTGACTCGCACACGAGCATCCCCACCACTGATCTGCCGTACGAGCGCTGGCGCGCGGTCGATGCCGTGCCCTTCGTCGCCGGCATCGATGCGGGTGCCCCGATCGTGATGTTCGGACATCTCGCGTATACAGCGGTCGATGCCGCGCCCGCATCGCTCTCGCCCGAGTGGCACCGCATCCTCCGCGACGAGCTCGGCTTCACCGGCGCCGCCGTCACCGACGATCTGGGGATGCTGCAGGCTTCCGGTCATCCCGCGTATCGCGACCCCGTGGCGAACGCCGTCGCAGCCCTCGCCGCGGGCAACGACCTGCTGCTGGGCGTCATGTTCAGCACGCCCGAGACGACGTCCGCGATCATCGACGGCATTGTCGCGGCGGTCGAATCGGGGGCGGTGCCCGTCGCCCGGCTCGACGAGGCAGCGACGCGGGTGCATGCCCTCCGGCTGCAGCTCGCCGGTGCCGGCCGCGGCATGCTGCCGTGCGCCGATTGCGCGCCGGTCGGCTGATCGCGGCGCGCGCCGCGAGAACGGCGGAGAATGAAGGGCATGGATGACACTGTCCGCCGCGAGTTCGGCGCACTCCTGCACGCGCAGCGCGACGAGCTGCTCGCCGGCGTCGGCGCGTCTGAACGCCTGCTCGACGCGATTCGGGAGGCCCGCTCCGACACGCCGGCAGACGACGAGCACGATCCGGAGGGCGGCACGATGTCGGCCGAGTGGTCACGGGCCGAAGGGCTGCTCGAGGGCACGCAGCGCGAGCTGGGCGAGCTCGACGCGGCGCTCGCACGGCTTGCTGCAGGCTCGTACGGGATCTGCACGGGGTGCGGCAGCGCGATTCCTCTCGAACGGCTGCGCGTCCGTCCGGCCGCGCTGCAGTGCGTCGGCTGTGCGAGTGCGTCGACACGGGTGCGCGGATGAGCGCGGCACCGCGCGCCGCGGCCCCGTGCCCGTGCGGGAGCGGCGACGCGTTCGGCGCTTGCTGCGGCCCGCTCCTGGCCGGCGCCGCAGCCCCGACGCCCGAGCGCCTGATGCGCTCGCGCTACACCGCGTTCGTGGTGCGCGACGCGGCGCACCTGCTCGCGACGTGGCATCCCGGCACCCGGCCCGACGAGATCGAGCCCGACGCGCACACGCGGTGGGTGGGGCTTGAGATCATCGCCGTCGAGGGCGGGGAGCCCGGCGGCACGCGCGGCTTCGTCGAGTTCGCGGCCTCCTACCGCATGCCCGGCGTCGGCGGTGTGCAGGTGCAGCGCGAGCGCAGCCGCTTCGTGCTGCAGAGCGGCCGCTGGTGGTATCTCGACGGCCGCGTCGAGGGCGCCTGAGCGGGGCCCCGCGGTGCCGGCCGTGGGCGGAGCCGCCGGCTCATGGGCGCAGCAGCACCTTGCCGACGGCGCGGCGCTGCTCGACGTGCTGCAGTGCGGCGGCAGCGTCGTCGAGGTCGAAGACCGCACCCACGTGCGGGCGAAGCCTGCCGTTCTCGAGGTGGGGGAGCAGCGCGTTCCACTGCGTCGCGGTGTGGCCGGCTCTGTCGCCCTCGTACGAGCCCCAGCCCACGCCGACGACCGAGATGTTGTGCAGCAGCAGCTGATTCACCCGCACGCTCGGGATCTCGCCGGATGCGAAGCCGACCACGAGCAGCCGCCCGTCGCCGCGCAGGCAGCGCAGCGAATCGTCGAACCGTTCGCCGCCGACGGTGTCGACCACGATGTCGACCTTGCCGAGCGCGAGTACCGCGTCGAGGAATCCTTCGGCGAGCACGTACGTATCGGCACCCGCGTCGAGGGCGGCCTCGCCCTTCTCCGCAGTGGAGACGACCGCGATGACCTCGCTCGCGCCGAAGGTCTTTGCGATCTGGATGGCGGCTGAGCCGATGCCCCCGCCCGCTCCGTGCACGAGCACGCGCTCGCCCGGGGCGAGCTGACCCCGCTCGACGAGCGCGAAGTGCGCGGTGCCGAAGTTGGCGAAGAATGCGGCGCCCGTTTCGAACGAGACGGCTTCGGGCAGCGGCCAGATCTTGTCTATCGGCGCGACGGCGAGCTCGGCATACCCGCCGAGGCCCGCCCGGGCGATCACCCGATCGCCCGGCTCGAACCCGGAGCCCATCGGCGCGGTGACGATCTCACCGGCGATCTCCGAGCCGGGCGTGAACGGCAGCACCGGCTTGTGCTGGTACCTGCCCCGCGTGCGGAGCACGTCCGAGAACGCCACGCCTGCGGCGCGCACCCTGATGAGCGCCTCGGCAGGGCCGGGCAGGGGCGCCTCGACCTCGCGGATCTCGATCGCGTCGGGCCCGTCGAGACTGACGATCTGTGCGGCTTTCATCAGGCCACCGTAGCCAACATCCCGCTACGGCGTCGCCCGCCGGAGCCCGGCGAAGGCCAGCACGCCGATGACGGCAGCGAGCGCGAGCATCCACAGTGAGAGGCTGACCGCACCCTGCTGCGCGAACCACGTGAACACCGCGGCCCATGCGTTCGCCTGCCCGATCAGCCAGAGCAGCGCGACGAGGACCGCGCCGATCCCGACCAGCAGGATGGAGAGGCCGAGCGTGCCGAAGCGGCGGTAGACGAGCGCACACCCGAAGCCGGTGACGAAGAAGAGCATGGCGAGGATGAAGAAGAACAGCGCCGCCCCCGCGGGGCCGGCCTGCCATACCCAGTCGAGGTGGAAGAAGTAGCCGTTCATGCCCCACCCGCCGGTGGCCTGCTCGAGCAGCCCGCCGAGGACGAACACGATGGCGAGGATCGCCGAGGTGAGGGCGGCGGTCAGGACGGTGCCAACGTAGAACTCGCGGCGGGTGACGCTCATCGCCTGCGAGAACGGAAACGTCAGCGTGAGCGACTGGATGCCGACGACGAGGAAGTACCAGAGCGGAGCCTGGGCGCCGCCGCCGAACTTCGGCTCGGTGATGCCCGACGACTGCAGGATGGCGTAGATCGCGAGCGTGAGCAGCAGCGAGCCGCCGAGCACGATCAGGGGCACCCAGACGAAGGTCTGGCGATTGACCAGCTGCATGCGGACGACGTTCAGTGTGCGGCTCATCGGAGTGCTCCGTCGCTGGATGACGCCGCGGAGTGCTCCGCCGCGTGCTGGGTGAGGCGCACGATCAGCTGCTGGAGCGAGACGGGCGCGGTGTCGAGGCCGGCAGCGGCCAGCTGCTGGCGCTCGGCGGGGGAGAGGGCGCCGAGCACGGTTGCGGATGCCACGCGCCCGAGCCTCTCGCGGTGGATGACCTCCCGCCCGCCGACGAACGCGTCGACCGCGGCGGAGTCGCCGACGATGGTGACCGCGCGGTCGCGCAGCGCGTCCGCGTCCTCGTGCATGATGATCTTTCCGCTGTCGATGACGAGCACGCGCTCGATGAGGTTCGATACCTCGTCGATCAGGTGGCTCGAGAGGATGATCGTGCGCGGATGCTCCGCATAGTCCTCGATCAGCCGGTCGTAGAAGATCTGGCGGGCCACGGCATCGAGCCCAAGGTACGGCTCGTCGAAGAACGTGATCTCGGCGCGCGATGCGAGCCCGATGATGACGCCGACGGCCGAGAGCTGGCCGCGTGAGAGCTTCTTGATGCGGGGTCTGGTCGGCAGCTGGAATGCGCCGATCAGCGACTCCGCGAGCGCGTCGTCCCAGTTCGGGAAGAACATGCGCGCCGTGCGGAACGCGTGGATCGCCGTCGCGTCGTCGGGGTATCTCTGGCTCTCGCGCACGAAGCACATGCGGGAGAGGACCCGGGCATTCTCGTAGGAGTGCTCGCCGAAGACGCGGACGTCGCCGCTCGTCGCGAAGGCCTGCGCCGTGACGATCGACATCAGCGTGGTCTTGCCGGCGCCGTTGCGCCCGAGCAGCCCCGTGATGCTGTCCTTCTCGATGGTGAAGCTGACATCATCGACCGCTCTGACATCGCGGTATCGCTTGGTGAGGCTGTTCACCTCGATCACGTCGGTCATTGACTCGTCCTTTCGATGTTGGCTGCGGCCGAGCGCGTCAAGCGCTCGGTGACGAGGTCGCGCAGATCGTCGGGGCCGAGCCCCAGTGTGCGCGCCTCGTTGAGCAGCGGGTCGATGAAGCGCACCGCGAAGGCCGTGCGTCGCTCCGCAAGCAGGAGCGCGCGCGCTCCGGGGGCGACGAACATGCCGATGCCGCGCCGCTTGAGCAGCACGCCCTTGTCGACGAGGAGGCTGATGCCCTTGGCGGCGGTCGCGGGATTGATCCGATAGAACACGGCGAGCTCGTTCGTCGAGGGTGCCTGCGCCTGTTCGGCGAGACTGCCGTCGACGATCGAATCCTCGACGCGCTCTGCGATCTGCAGGAAGAGCGCCCTGCCTTCTTCGATCACGTGCACCTCGTTCTCTGGTTACTTACTCAAGTAACTAACCATGGAGGCTGCGTGCAGTCAATACCCGCCCCGCATCGATCGGCGAAGGCACCGCGTGGGGCGAAGCGGCGACGGCGCCCGGAGCGCGGCCGTGCGGGTGCCCCCGCCCCGGCTACGCGGCTCGCGCGGACGAGGCGGCCCGGGCGCGTGCGATCAGCGCCGCGATGACGCGCCAGCCGACGAGGAAGATCAGCAGCGTGACGCTCGCGACGATGATGAAGGCGACGGCCGTTCCCTGCCCGCTGACAGCGCGCAGGAGCATCCCGCCCGCGACGGTGATCACCCACACCGGGATGCCGGTGCGCAGGGGCGCAAGCGGCTTGCGGAACGCGAGCGTGACGATCCACGCGAAGGCGAGCGCCGCGGCGAACGGCCACGCGGTCTCAAGGAGCCCGAGTCCGCCGGCGCCGAGCACCTGCTCCTGGTGGCTTGCCCGGCCGAGTGCCGCGAAGATCACGACGAGCACGAGGTCAGCGACAAAGGCGAGGACGGTGGCGCGGTGCTGGTCATTCGAGCTCTTCTCCTGGTTGATCGTCGCCGCCCGGCGGGTATTCGGCGAGCTCCGGGCGGAGGCGGAGGGCGATCGCGCTCGCGACCAGTCCTCCCCACACCAGCGTAAGCGCAAGCACCAGCGCGACTATGGCGATGGGCGTCATCCGTCCGTCTCCTTCCGGCTCGTCGTCGCGGTTCGCGCACGCTCGCTGGCGTACGCGGGCCACGCGGCGAAGTCATCGGGCGAACGCGCCCAGCGCAGCCCGGTGAGCACGAGCGCACCGAGCGCCATGGCGAAGATGGCGCCCCAGCCGAACGCGAGCAGGTACCACCCGGGCAGTCCCGAGTACCCGTCGACGATCAGCGTGATGATCCGCTGCACGAGCATGAATCCCAGCACGAGCGGCGCCAGCACGCCCACGCCGAGCACCCAGACGCGGCCGACCTTGACGGTCGAGACGGCGTTCAGGTGCGCGCGCAGCTCGGGGGCCTTCCCGAGCACCCACACGACCAGCACCGTCATGAGCACGGCGGATGCCACGATCCCGATGTTGTTCGCCCACTGGTCGGCCGTGTCGAGGGCGAGCAGGCCAGTCGTGGTCGAGAAGAGCAGGATCGAGAGCACGGCCGACACTCCGCCGATGCGCAGCGCGGCCTGACGGCGGCTTAGCCCGAACTTCTCCTGGAACGCCGCCGAGACGACCTGCAGCACAGACACGAGCGAGGTGAAGCCCGCCATCACGAGCGAGCCGAAGAACAGCGCGCCGAACATGGGCCCGCCGGGCATCTGCGAGACGATCGCCGGAAAGGTGATGAACGACAGCGTCGGCCCCGTGATGCCGTCGAGCTGCGCGATGTCGACGCCCTGGCGGAACGCGAAGAACCCGAGCGTCGCGAACACCCCGATGCCGGCGAGCAGCTCGAACGAGGAGTTGGCGAACGCCACGACAAGCCCCGGTGCCGTGAGGTTGGCCCGCCGCTTGCGATACGACGCGTACGTGATCATGATCCCGAATGCGATCGAGAGCGAGAAGAAGATCTGGCTGTAGGCGGCGATCCACACGTTGGGGTCGAGCAGCGCCTCCCAGCTCGGGGTGAACAGCGCGTTGAGCCCGTCCGCCGCGCCATCCAGGAACAGCGCGCGCACCACGAGGATGGCGAACGCGACCACCAGCAGCGGCAGGAACACCACGTTGACGCGCTGCAGGCCGCGGGCGACGCCCAGCGCCAGCACGACGATGGCGGCGATCCACACCAGCGCGAGGGGGATCAGCACCGCCGGCACGAACTCGAGGCTCAGGCCGGGCTCACCCACCTGCAGGTAGTCACCCGTGAAGAACGCCGCTGGGTCGTCGCCCCAGCTGAGGTTGAACGAGAACACGAAGTAGCTCATCGCCCACGCCACGACTGCGGTGTAATAGAGCGCGATCACGAACGCGATCGTCACCTGGAACCAGCCGAGCCCCTCCAGCCATCTGCGCATGCGGCCCCCGCCGAGGCGGCGAAACGCCGTCGGGGCCGAGCCGCGGAAGCGGTGCCCGATCGTGTAGTCGAGGAAGAGAATCGGGATGCCCGCGGTGACGAGGGCGATCAGGTACGGGATCAGGAATGCGCCGCCGCCGTTCTCATAGGCGACGCCGGGGAAGCGCCAGATGTTGCCGAGCCCGACCGCGGAGCCGATCGCAGAGAGGATGAAGCCGATCTGCCCGGTCCACTGCTCGCGGGGCGGCGACGCGCCGGCGCGCGGCTGTGCGGCACCTGCCGGTGTCGGCCGGCTCGCTGCGGGTTCCATGCACTCATAGTGAACCCTTTTGGGTCTGCGTCATACCCCGGTGCGGGCTCGCGTTGCGTGCGCCCGCGATGTTATGGTTGAGCGTCACACGTGTGGTGCCTTCGCATGCACGCACGCGCGCGACACTGGCTTTACACATCCGCTCTGCTCAGGGCGACAGGCCGCACTCGTCGGTCTCCGCCGGCAGGCAGCCCAAGCATTGCAGCGGCATCCACAGATCGGACGCCGCCCACGCCCTGAGCCCGACACCAACCCAACAAGGACAACCCACTACATGACTAGCGAAACGACCGCCACGGCACCCAAGCAGGTCGCGATCAACGACATCGGATCTGCTGAAGACTTTCTGGCCGCGGTCGAACTGACCATCAAGTCCTTCAACGACGGAGACCTCATCGAAGGCACCGTCGTGAAGGTCGACCGCGATGAGGTGCTCCTCGACGTCGGCTTCAAGACCGAGGGCGTCATCCCCTCGCGTGAACTCTCCATCAAGCACGACGTCGACCCGAACGAGGTCGTCGCCGTCGGTGATCTCGTCGAGGCGCTCGTGCTCCAGAAGGAGGACAAGGAAGGCCGTCTCATCCTGTCGAAGAAGCGCGCGCAGTACGAGCGCGCGTGGGGCGACGTGGAGAAGATCAAGGAGACCGACGGTGTCGTCACCGGTCAGGTCATCGAGGTTGTCAAGGGTGGCCTCATCGTCGACATCGGGCTCCGGGGCTTCCTCCCCGCGTCGCTCATCGAGCTGCGCCGTGTGCGCGACCTCACCCCGTACCTGGGCCAGGAGATCGAGGCCAAGATCCTCGAGCTCGACAAGAACCGCAACAACGTCGTCCTCAGCCGCCGCGCGCTGCTCGAGCAGACGCAGTCGGAGTCGCGCACCACGTTCCTGAACAACCTGCACAAGGGCCAGGTTCGCAAGGGTGTCGTCTCGTCGATCGTCAACTTCGGCGCGTTCGTCGACCTCGGCGGCGTCGACGGCCTCGTGCACGTCTCGGAGCTCTCGTGGAAGCACATCGAGCACGCCTCTGAGGTCGTCGAGGTCGGTCAGGAAGTCACCGTCGAGATCCTCGAGGTCGACCTCGACCGCGAGCGCGTGTCGCTCTCGCTCAAGGCGACGCAGGAGGACCCGTGGCAGGTCTTCGCCCGCACGCACGCGATCGGTCAGATCGCACCGGGCAAGGTCACCAAGCTCGTTCCGTTCGGTGCGTTCGTTCGCGTCGCAGACGGCATCGAGGGCCTCGTGCACATCTCGGAGCTCTCGGGCAAGCACGTCGAGCTCGCAGAGCAGGTCGTCTCGGTCGGCGAAGAGGTCTTCGTCAAGGTCATCGACATCGACCTCGAGCGTCGTCGCATCTCGCTCTCGCTCAAGCAGGCCAACGACTCGGTCGACCCCTTCGGCACCGAGTTCGACCCGGCGCTGTACGGCATGACGACGGAGTACGACGAGAACGGCGAGTACAAGTACCCGGAGGGCTTCGACCCCGAGACCAACCAGTGGCTCGAGGGCTCGGACGAGGCTCGCGAGAAGTGGGAGCAGGAGTACGCCGCTGCTCAGGCTCGCTGGGAGGCGCACAAGGCAGCCGTCATCAAGGCGCAGGAGGCCGAAGCGGCCATCGGCGAGATCACGGATGTCGCCGGCGCCTCGTTCTCGAGCGACTCGGCCGGCGCCGGCACGCTCGCTGACGACGAGGCTCTCGCGGCGCTGCGCGAGAAGCTCTCGGGCGGCAACGCGTAGTCGATAGCCACAGGCTGAAAGGGCCGTCACCCTCGGGTGACGGCCCTTTTGCTGTGCGGGAGCCGTGTGCCGGCGGCCGGGTGCGCCGCCGGCGGTCGGCGCCTCAGGCGCGGGGTCGGATCGACAGATCAGTGATCTGCGCGTCGGCGGGAGCATCCACGACGAACCGCACCGCGCGTGCCACCGAATCGGCGCGAACATAGCGGCTGCCGACGTACTCGTTGCCCAGCTGCTCCTGCATCGCTTCCTGCATCGGCGTGTCGACCGGCCCGGGGGCCACGGTCGAGACGCGCACGCCGGCCGCGGATTCCTCGAGGCGGAGCGAGTCGGCGAGCGCGCGCAGCGCGTGCTTCGTCGCCGCGTACGCGCCCAGGTTCGCGCTGGCGCGGGTGCCCGCACCCGAGCCGATGAACACGATGGTGCCGCGCGAAGTCCGAAGCATGGGCAGGGCGAGGCGGGTGAGCTCGGCCGGGGCGACCACGTTGGTGGTCAGCTGACGCATCCACTCGTCGCGGGGTGTCGCGCCGATGTGCGCCTGGCCGACGACGCCAGCCGAGTGCACCAGCACGTCGAGGCGGTCGAGCTGCGCGACCAGTGCGGCGACGGCCTGGGGATCGTTGACGTCGGCCTGCACCGGGACGATCGACGACTCGTCGTCGAAGCCGCCGAGCTCGGCGAGGCGCTCGGCGTCGCGCCCGACCGCGTACACGACGTGCGTGCGGGCGAGGTCGCGAACGATCTCGTGACCGATTCCGCTGGTCGCGCCGGTCACGAGGGCGATCGGGGTGGACGTGTGCTCGGATGCAGTGGACATGCTCTCACCGTAACGTCTCGGGCCGCGCCGAGACATGCCCCGCCACGCCCCCGATCCGGCGGGGAATGCGCACGCGAGGCGCTACCGTCGAAGGATGGATGCATCAGCCCGCCGGACGCGCGACGCACCCATCATCGACCGCACATGGGAGCGCGTGACCGCGCTCAACCAGTTCGCCCTCGGCGGGATCGTGCTCGTCGTGTGCGGGCTGCTGATCGTCAGCAACACCCAGACGAATTTCACGTTCTTCCTGGCGGGCATGGTGATGATCTTCACCGCCTCCGGGATCGCGCTGGTCGTGCCGTGGAGCCTGGTTCCGCATTGGTGGAGCATGGCGCTGCCGCTGATCGACATCGTCGCGATCGGCCTGCTCCGCTAGAGCGCGCCGTCGGCGGGGCTCGGGACGCTGTGGATGCTGCCGGCGATCTGGCTGCCGTCGCAGTTCGCGTTCCGCGGGCTGCTGGTCTCGCTCGCCGCGATCCTCGGCATCCAGATCTGGCTGGTCGTCGAGACGCTGGGTGAGGCGTTCTCGGTCGACACCGTGCTCGTGCCGATCGTGATCGCCGCGGTTTCGCTCATGACGCACGCGACCGCACGTCGCTCGGGCGCGCAGCGCCTGCTGCTGCGCAAGCAGTCCCGCATGCTCGAGGGCGCGCTGGCTCGCGCGCGGCGCCAGGAGATGACCGTCACGCAGGTGCTCGACGCGGTGGACTTCGGGGTGATCCGCATCACCGCCGACGGCGAGATCGCCATGATGAACGAAGCGCAGGGTCGCCTCCAGGTGCGTGATCGCCTCGACATCGGCGCCGAGGCCGCGGTCAGCCTCGGCGCCGGCCTGGCCGGCTCGGCCACCGACGAGACCAGCAGGATGGATGTGTACGGCGAGGACGGCGTGACGCGACTCATGCCGGAGGAGCGCCCGTTCGCACGGGCCCTGCGCGGTGAGTCGCTCGAGAGCGAGGTGCTCTGGTTCGGCGAGCCGGGCACACCGCGACGGGCGCTGAGCGTGACGATCCGTCGGCTGAACGACGCCGATGGATCGAACGACGGCGCAGTGCTCGTGCTGCGCGACGTGACGGCCGAGCTGAGCGCCATCCGGTCGCGCGAAGACCTGGTGGCGTCCGTCTCGCACGAGCTGCGCACGCCGCTCACGTCGATTCTCGGATACATCGAGCTCGTGCTCGACGACGACACCCTGCAACCCTCGTCGCGCCGCGGACTCGAGGTCGCAGAACGCAACGCGAACCGCCTGCTCGCCATCGTCGCCGACATCCTGGCGGCCTCGACGAGCGGGGGAGCGATGGCCGGACTGAGCATCGACCCGGACGACGCGAATCTCGCCGATATCGTGCGGGCCTCAGTCGAGGCGTTCGCGCCGCGCGCCGCCGAGCGCGACCTGGTCGTCGACACCGGCGGGGTCGAGGATTCCATGGCGTACATCGACGCCGCGCGAATCCGTCAGGTCGTCGACAATCTGATCTCCAACGCCGTCAAGTACAACCGCGACGGTGGGACGATCGAGGTCAGCTGCACCAGCGACGGGCGCAACGCCTGGCTCGTGGTGCGCGACACGGGCGTGGGCATCTCGCAGGAGGAGCTCCCGCGCCTGTTCGAACGATTCTTCCGCGCCGCGTCGGTGCGAAACACCTCCACGCACGGCAGCGGGCTCGGGCTTTCCATCAGCCGCGACATCGTCCGCATGCACCGCGGCGAGCTCACCGTCACCAGCGAGGTCGGCGAGGGAACCACCATGCTGGTGCGGCTGCCGGTACATCCACGCCGAAAGGGCATCGCATGATCCTCGATCCACTCACACAGGCGATCATGACCGCGCTCGTCGTCGTGGTCGCCGGCGTGATCTTCATCTCCGAGACGCTGCTGCGCCGCGATGACGGGGCCGGGAAGATCTGGGCGCTGGCGTATCTGGCCGCCATGCTGACCACGCTCTCGTATCTGGGCTGGGCCGCGACCCCCGCGCTGTGGTGGGCCGTCTCGGTCGGCAACGGCATGTTCGTCGCAAGCGCCGGGCTCATGTGGCTCGGCTGCTGCATGTTCAACGGCCGGCTGCATCCGCTCTCGATCGGGGTCGTCGCCGCGGCGTCCCTCGCCGCCGTCCTCTCGGTGGTCGTGGCCGGTCGCGACGGCGGCGGGTGGGCCGGCGCGGAGGTCATGTTCATCGGCATCGGCGTCTTCTCCGCGGCGGGTGCGGTCGAGACGCTGCGGGGTGAGATGCGCGAGAACCTCAACGCGCGGGTGCTGACGATCGTGCTCTCGATCCAGGCGGCGTTCTACGCCGCGCGAACCGTCGTGTTCGTGCTGTTCGGGAGCGAGAGCGAGGTGTTCCAGCAATGGTTCGAGACCGAGGTCTCGAGCTACTTCACGGTCGCGTTGACGATCACCGCACTCGTGACGACGTCGGTGCTCCGCACCGATCGAGCCCGACTCCGTGCCCGGCCGAGCTCGAGCAGCGCCGTGTACTCGAGCGAGCAGGTGCTCCTCGAGGATTCGTTCCGGCGCATCTTCGAGGACTGGGTTCGCCGCGCGGAGGTGCGTCGCGATCCCGTCGTCGTGACCGCCGTGGCGCTTGAAGACCTCGACACCATCGCGACGGCGTTCGGCGAGGCGGCCGTGGTCGACGTGATCGACACCTGGGTGGCGGGCGTGCGGCGTCATTCGCCTGCGTCGGCGCTGATCGGCGAGGACGGCCTCGGACGACTCATGGTCGTCAGCGCGATGCCGAGCGTCGACGACGCGAAGGGGCAGGCCCTGCGCATCTTCCACGGGCTGCTCGATGACGCCGGCATGGGCGACACGGTGATCCGACCGGCGATCGGCATCGGCATCGCGCTGAGCGCGACGACCGGCTATGACGCGGAGGCGCTGCTCGCCGGTGCTCGTGCGGCGGCGGCGCGCGCGACACTCAGCCTCGAGTCCTCGGTCGTCGTCGCCATCTGACGACGCTGCGGTTTGCCGTCTCAGCGAGCGGTCAGCCGGTAGCCCACGCCGCGCACGGTCTCGATCCATCGCGGCAGGGTCGCCGACTCGCGCAGCTTGCGTCGAAGGTTCGCCATGTGCACCTCGATCGCGCGCGCCTCGCTCTCGCCGAGAAAGTCGCTGCCCAGGTACTGCTCGCCCCGGAGCATCAGTGCGAGGTCCTGCTTGCTCAGCACACGTCGTCCGGACTCGAGCAGCTCGCGCAGGATCTCGAACTCGCTTCGGGTCAGCTCGGTGCCCAGCTCCTCGCCGTCGACGACCACGACCCGGTTGTTGGGCTGCATGAGCAGTCCCTTGTGCGCGAGCCAGGTGTCGCCGTCGTCGGTGTCGAACTCGGCCGGCGCGAGCGTGTCGACCGCCGCCTCCGCGTGCCGAGGAACCTCGGAGGTGCCGAAGCCGAGCCCCTGGCGCGGACGGCGGAGCATCGCGTCGATGCGCGCACGCAGCTCGCGGGGCCGGAAGGGCTTGGTCACATAGTCGTCGGCGCCGGCGTCGAGCCCCTGCAGCGTGTCGATCTCTTCGGAGCGAGCGCTGAGCATGACGAGGTAGGTGCTGCTGAAGGCGCGAATGCGCCGGGCGGTCTCGAAGCCGTCCATGCCGGGCATGCTGACGTCGAGGGTCGTCACGATCGGGTCGTGCTGGCGCACGAGCTCGACGCCCTCGAGCCCCGCGGAGGCGGTGTGCACCTCGAAGCCGGCCTGCTCGAGCACGGTATGCAGGAGCGCGCGAATGTCGGCGTCATCTTCGATGACGACCGCGACGCGATCCTGTTCCATGACTTGCCCCCCGGAAAGTCGCGCCCGCTGACGGCGGTGCGCCCCAAGAAACAATAGCCCACAAGATGCAGGTGCATGGTCCGGGGAGGGCGTGTCACGCGGGTAACGGTGCGCGCGGCGACCGGCGATCGCGCTCCGCTCCAACCTCGTGCCGACGCGGCATTCCTTCCCAAAAAGGAGCCGGTGCGTCGGCACGAGGTATTTAGGGGGGGGTAGGGGCTTCGGGCGCCCCGGTAGGCGTACAGTCCCCACTGCGTGCCTACATCGCGTGGATGACCCGCCCTGTCCGAGCCGTCTCCCCAGATGGTGAACGGACAGGAGCGGATTCTCCCCAAGTGCTGCATCGGCCCCGAAAGTCACCCAATGGATGCCGACGAATCGAGCCTAGGGGCCGTCCCTCAAGTCCTCCTCAGGCCCGGCTTAAGATTTGCTTGCGGGGCGAAGCGCTCCGCGTGCTCGGGCCTCTGGCAGACTCTCCCCATGCCATTGCTTGCGCTCACGGGCGGGATCGCCGCCGGAAAATCGACCATCTCGCGGATGCTCCAGGAGCATGGCGCCCTCATCGTCGACGCCGACGCGATCGTCCGCGAGGTGCAGGCCCCGGGCTCGCCGGTGCTCGACGAGATCGCCGCCCAGTTCGGGCGCGAGATGCTGGACGCCGAAGGAGCACTCGATCGCGCGGCGCTCGGCACGCGCGTGTTCGGCGACCCGGAAGCGCTCGGTCGACTGAACGCGATCGTGCATCCCGCAGTGCAGCGCCGCGCCATGGAGCGCATCCAGGATGCGCTCGCGAGCGGCCCCGACACGGTCGTGATCTACGACATCCCCCTGCTGCTGGAGAAGCGCGATTCGGATCCGTGGTCGCTCGTCGTCGTCGCCGAGGCACCTGCCGAGGTGCGCACCCAGCGGCTGGTCACCCAGCGCGGGATGTCTGCGGCGGACGCCGCAGCACGCGTCGGCTCCCAGATCAGCGATGCGCAGCGGCGCGCGATCGCCGACGTCGTCATCGACACAACCGGCACGATGGCCGACACCCAGCGCCAGGTCGACGAGCTGTGGGAGCGGGTCGCCGTCAGGGTCTAGGGCGTCGATCCGCCGCGCGGGCGCGGTGCGCCGAGTGCGGCGCACCGCGCCCGATGTCGGTGGGCGCGCCTAGGCTTGCAGCATGCAACCCACGCGATCGGTGCGTCCCTTCGAGGTCGTCAGCGAATACATGCCTTCGGGCGATCAGCCGGAGGCGATCCGGCAGCTCGCGCAGCGAATCAACGCGGGCGAGACCGATGTGGTCCTGCTCGGCGCGACCGGCACCGGAAAGTCTGCGACCACCGCGTGGCTGATCGAGCAGGTGCAGCGCCCCACGCTGATCATGGCCCACAACAAGACCCTCGCCGCCCAGCTGGCGAACGAGTTTCGCGAGCTGATGCCGAACAACGCGGTCGAGTACTTCGTCAGCTACTACGATTACTACCAGCCCGAGGCGTACGTGCCGCAGACCGACACCTTCATCGAGAAGGACTCGTCGATCAACTCCGAGGTGGAGCGGCTGCGTCACTCGACGACCAATTCGCTCCTCTCGCGCAGGGACGTCGTGGTGGTCTCGACGGTGTCGTGCATCTACGGCCTCGGCGCCCCCGAGGAGTACCTTCGCGCGATGGTCGCGCTGCAGGTGGGAGAGCGCTACGACCGGGACGCGCTCATCCGCCGATTCATCGCCATGCAGTACAACCGCAACGACGTCGACTTCTCGCGGGGCAACTTCCGCGTGCGGGGCGACACGATCGAGATCATCCCCGTCTACGAGGAGTTCGCGATTCGCATCGAGCTCTTCGGCGACGAGATCGAAGCGCTGTACAAGCTGCATCCGCTGACGGGCGACATCGTCGAGAAGCTGGACGCGGTGCCGGTCTTCCCCGCCTCGCACTACGTCGCCGGCGCCGATGTGATGCAGCGCGCGATCGCATCGATCGAGGTCGAGCTCGCCGAGCGGCTCGAAGAGCTCGAGGGGCAGGGCAAGCTGCTCGAGGCACAGCGGCTGCGTATGCGCACCACCTTCGACCTCGAGATGATGCAGCAGATCGGCTTCTGCTCGGGCATCGAGAACTACTCGGCGCACATCGACGGGCGTGCCCCGGGCGAGCCACCGCACTGCCTGCTCGACTTCTTCCCCGATGACTACCTCGTGGTGATCGATGAGTCGCACGTGACCGTGCCGCAGATCGGCGCGATGTTCGAGGGCGACGCCTCGCGCAAGCGCACCCTCGTCGACCACGGCTTCCGTCTGCCAAGCGCGCTCGACAACAGGCCCCTTCGCTTCGACGAGTTCAAGAATCGCGTCGGGCAGACCGTCTACCTCTCGGCGACCCCGGGCCGCTACGAGATGGGCATCGCCGACGGGGTCGTGGAGCAGATCATCCGCCCGACCGGGCTCGTCGACCCGCAGATCGTGGTGAAGCCCTCGAAGGGGCAGATCGACGATCTGCTCGAAGAGATCCGCGTTCGCGCCGAGCGCGATGAGCGAGTGCTGGTCACGACGCTCACCAAGAAGATGGCGGAGGAGCTCACCGACTTTCTCACCGAGCATGGGGTGCGGGTTCGCTACCTGCACTCCGATGTCGACACGCTTCGTCGCGTAGAGCTGCTCTCGGAGCTGCGCGCGGGCGTCTACGACGTGCTGGTGGGCATCAACCTGCTGCGCGAGGGCCTCGACCTGCCAGAGGTCTCGCTGGTGTCGATCCTCGACGCCGACAAGGAGGGCTTCCTCCGCTCGGGGACCTCGCTCATCCAGACGATCGGCCGCGCCGCACGAAACGTGTCGGGCGAGGTGCACATGTACGCCGACAGCATGACCGATTCGATGCAGAAGGCGATCGACGAGACCGACCGCCGCCGCGAGATCCAGATCGCGTACAACCGGGCCAATGGGATCGACCCGCAGCCGCTGCGCAAGCGCATCGCAGACATCACCGAGGTGCTCGCGCGCGAGGGCGCCGACACGCAGACGATGCTCGCGCAGCGCGCCGCGGGCGGCACGGGCAAGGGCAAGGCGAAGTCACCCACGCCGCGCCTGCGGCAGACGGGCATCGCGGCCGAGGGCGCGCGGCAGCTCGAGGAGGTCATCGCCGAGCTCACCGAGCAGATGCTCGCGGCCGCGGCCGAGCTGAAGTTCGAGCTGGCAGGGCGGTTGCGCGACGAGGTGCACGACCTCAAGCGGGAGCTGCGGGCGATCGAGCACGCGGGGCACGCGTGATCGGCGCCCTGGCGTGCGGCACCGACGGCTCGCAGACCGCGGTCAGCGGGGGAGCGGACCTAGGCGCGTGGGCAGTGCATCAGCGGCTTGGGACCCGAGCGGTCGAAGGTGTGCTGCGAGACCGGCAGCCTGCACAGGGGGCAGGGGCGCTCGGTCCGGTTCGGCTCCGGCTCGGTCTCGTAGGGGCCGACCGCCGCGGGGCCGGCGATGCGCACGATGTTGGTGTTCACCCACATGTAGAGACCGCCGGCCTCCGCGATGCGCTGCCGGAGCGGCTTCTTCTGGGCGGGGTTGCTCTCTGCCATAATCATTAGTGTACTAACTAAGTTTCATCGGAGTGACCATGAGTGAAGAGCGCACGAGCGCGGGCGCCCTCGACGGCGTCGATGCGGACGCGCTGCTGGCCCTCGAGAACCAGCTCTGCTTCGCCATCGTGACCGCCGCGCGCAATGTCGTGTCGATCTACCGGCCGGTGCTCGAACCGCTCGGGCTGACGCATCCGCAGTACCTTGTGATGCTCGCACTCTGGGAGCACGCGCCGCGCTCGCTCGGCGAGCTCGCGGACGAGCTCGCGATGGATCCGGCGACGCTCTCTCCGCTCGTCAAGCGCCTCGAGACGCAGGGTCGCGTGTCGCGGAGCCGTCGCGTCGACGATGAGCGCGTGCTCGACATCGGCCTCACCGATGCGGGTCTTGCGCTTCGCGGCGACGCGCTGCAGGTGCCTGGGCAGATCCTTGCGCGGGTCGGGATGACCGTCGAGCAGGTCGCCGCGGTGCGCGACGGGCTCGCGCCGTTCGCGGCCCGGCGCGAGGGCGGCCCGGCCGCGGGGGAGCGCCGGTGAGGGCTGCCGGTGTAGCGACGCGCATCGCGGAATCCGACGTGTCGGCCGGGGGCTGGGCGCCGCTCGCCTCGTTGGTGCCGCCGACGCTGCTGCGGTACCTCGGCCGCTTCGAGCTGCTCAACCCGCTGCAGGCGCAGGCGGTGCCCACGGTGCTGTCGACCCACGGGCACGTCATGGTGGTGGCCCCCACCAGCTCGGGCAAGACGCTCATCGGCGAGGCAGCCGCGCTCCGGGCGATCGTGACCGAGGGCAGGCCCGCCGTGTGGCTGCTGCCCGCACGGGCCCTCGCCGCCGAGGTCGCGGCGATCACCCGGCGATGGCACGCGCTCGGCATCGCGACGGTCGAGCTGACCGGCGAGACGAACATGTCGAGCGACGCCGTGCAGCGCGCGCAGCTCTGGGTCGCCACCACCGAGAAGTTCGAGGCGCTGCACCGGCGCAGCTCGCTGCAGGACTTCATCGGCCGGATCGGGTGCCTGATCGTCGACGAGGTGCATCTGGTGGGCGATGCTGCCCGGGGCGCCACGCTCGAGTCGCTGCTCGCGCGACTGCGGGTCGCCGGCGGCGGGACCCGGATCGTCGCACTCTCGGCGACGGTCTCGAACGCCGACGAGCTCGCGGCGTGGCTCGGCGCGGAGCTGGTGCGCTCGGCGTGGCGCCCGACATCGCTGACCACCGAGCTCGTGCCGTACGACGTGCCCGCGCGCGGCACGCGCGAGGACGCGGAGTCGGCGAAGGACGACGTGCTGCTGGCGCTCCTGCGCCGGCTGCTGGGCGTCGGCGCCACCGGGGCCCGCGGCGTGGACACCGCCTTCGACGGCTCGGCGGCGAACTCCGGAGCCTCCGGCAGCGCCGTCGTCTTCTGCGGCAGCAAGGCCGCGGTCGTGCGAACCGCCGCGAGGGTCGCCGGCGTGTCATACCGCGGGATCGCCCTCGAGACCGTCGTCGACGCCTGTCTGCAACGAGGCGTCGGCATCCACTTTCGCGATGCGCCCCGCGCGGCGCTGGCGCTCGATGCGTTCCGCTCGCGCCGGCTGCGTGTGCTCGTCGCCACGTCCGGGCTTTCGACGGGGGTGAACACCCCGGCGAAATTCGTGATCATCCGCGACCTCATGCTCGGAATGACGCCGCTCGAGGTGAGCCAGGCGCAGCAGATGTTCGGGCGCGCCGGACGCGCGGGCCAGGAGGCCGACGGATTCGGCTACCTGCTCGTCCCGAGGGCCGAGCACGACGGCTGGACGGCGAGGCTCGGCGAAGGCTACGAGGCACGGAGCCAGGTTGGCGCGCATCTCGGCGACGCCATCCTCGCCGAGATGCTCCTCGGCTCGATCACGGATCGGGCGGGCGCCGGGGCGTGGTTCGAGCAGACGCTCGCGTTCGCGCAGGGGCGAGCCGAACGCGATCTCGACGCCACGATCGACGCGCTGCTGCGGGGCGGGTTCGCCATCGAGATCGACGGCGCGCTCGCTCCGACCGCACTCGGCGCCCTGACCTCCCGGCTCATGATCGACGTGGCGTCGGCGGGCGACATGCGGCGCATGCTCGCCGAGCTTCCGACGCCGACGAGCGCGAAGGAGGCCGAGGAGCTGCTGCTGCAGACGGTCGCGGTCGCGGCCCGCGCGCTGCGCGAGCGTCCGGTCGGCGAGCGTGCCTACGCCGGGATCGTCACGCAGGCCCTGGCCGGCTGGGCTCCGCTCGCGGTGGCGCGGGCGAGCGAATGGTTCGGCGCCCGTCTGTGCATGGCGGCGGCGCAGATCGCGCTGCGCACACCCGATCGAGCCCGGGAGCAGCCGCCGGCGGGCGTGTCGATGGCCGAGCTGCGCCGTGCGGCCGAAGACATGCCGAGGTATCTGGCGTGGGTCGCGGCGCTCGGGTACGTGGAGGCCTCGACCTGGGCGCCGGCCGTCGCTGGCGACCTCGCGCGCCGGCTGACCTGGTGGCAGCTCTCGCCGCGCCCCGCGCGCGGCTCGGGGCGACTGCTGTGGATGCTGGAGCGCATGCTTGAGCCGCAGCACCACCGGGAACGCCTCCCCGACCTCTGGCGTCGCGCCCGCATGGCCGGCTTCACCGTGCCCGAGGGCATCGATGCACGCCCTCGGGGCGTGGACGTGACGGCCCAGGCGTTCGCCGAGCTCGTCGCCGCCCGCGCAGCCGTGGCGCTCGACCCGCTCGTCGGTCTCGACCTCGGGGTGAAGACTTCGGCCACGCGCGGGCGTGTCACCGCGATGAGCAGCACCGGCGCGGGCCGGGCGGTGGTCAGCAGCCGTTCGCTGCGCGAGCCCCTCACGCTGGCGCTCCCGCGCGGCTCGACCGGAAGGCTCGCCGCCGATGTCTTCCTCTATTCGCGAGACGGCGACATCGGATACGCCAGCGTGACCGGCGATGCTCCGGACATCGTCGACGGCGGCACCCCAGTCGACGATGCCCGGGTGCTCAGCCGCGACCTCCCCGCCGGGCGGGCGGCGCTCGGGCATTCGCGCGGCGTGCGTCGCCTCTTCCAGGGACCGCGCACACGGGTGCGCGAAGACATCGCGCCGCTGATCGCAGGCGACCCACGACTCGCGCCGATCGCCGCGGTGCTCGCGGAGCATCAGACAGAGCCCGCAGCGACGATCGCGGCCGTCGCGAGCAACCTGCGCTCGCTGCTGCGGCAGTCCGATCGCGCCGAGCTCAGGTCGCCCCGCGACGTGCTGCGCTCGGGCGAGGCATCCGAGGCCGAGGTGCAGATCACGATCGCCGCGCTGCTCGCGTCGCTCGCCATGGATGTCGGCGTGGCGACGGCAGAGGGACACCCGCTCGCGGTGGCGCGCGTGCGCGAACGCTGGATGCTCGCGGGCCCGCGACACGCCCGGCCGGGCCCGGTCGAGGCGCTGATCCCGACATCGCTGCCGCGGCGCATCGCACAGGTCGCCGTGCCGCGGTCGCGGAACGGCGGCGGGGAGCCGCGCTTCGACTGGATGCGCGAGTTCCTCTCGGCCACCGAAGGCGCCGGTGCCGACGCTGGTGCTGGTGCTGGCTCGGCTGGCGCGAGCCGCGCCACTGACTCAGGCGGCCCCGGTCTCGGGGCGGCGCTCCCTGGCATCTGACAGCTGCTGCCCGGAGAGGACTCCGGGAAGGCCCCGTCCGTTGCGGGTGACGAAGAACATCGCGCAGGCGATCAGCAGCAGCGCGCCGGAGAGGAACTCGAACGGCTGCGGCAGCAGTCCCAGCGCCGACAGTCCGGCGACGCCTCCCGCCCAGCGCAGCATCCGCGCGATGAACTCCGGCAGCCGCGAGCCTGTGTAGCGCAGCTCGACCGCGAAGTCGCCGATGGACTGCCCGCTGAGCAGGATGTGCGCCAGCCAGAGCACGGCGGCAGCTGCGGTGCCGACCAGGCTCGCGACCTCGCCGGCGACCATCAGCGGGCGATCATCCAGCACGTAGCCGATGAACAGCTGCGTCGCGATCGACGCGGCGAACGCGGCGAGCCAGAAGCCGATGCCGTCGCACAGCATCGCCAGTGCGCGGCGGGCGCGGGTCACCGGGCGCGGTTCGCCGGCATCCGCAGCCGGCGCGAACCCTCGATGGCTGCGCGGCACCAGGAGGGCGAGGAAGCTGCCCAGCACCGCGCCGGTGGTGTTGCTCAGCAGGTCGCCGACATCGAAGAACCGGTAGGCACACGCGTACACGCCCCACACGCCGGTCAGCTGGGTGAGCTCGATGAGCAGCGACAGCCCGAACCCGACGACCAGCGCGGTCACGACGCTGCGTCCGCCGAGCACCCGCAGGAAGAAGCCGAGCGGCACGAACAGCAGCACGTTGAACGCGAGCTGCAGGAGCGCCGGATGCGTCAGCGGATTGCCCGGAGCGGCGAGCGCCTGCTGCACGTCGCGCACCATGGCCATCGGGTCGATGATCGCACCGACGCATCGGATGGTCTCGGGGTCGGGCAGCGGGAGCAGGGTGTAGGCTCAGATCGCCCAGAAGTACACCAGCGCGGCGAACCACAGCAGCAGTCGGGCCAGGCTCAGTCGTCCGCGACGGCGATAGCTGACGGCGACGAACGGCACGAAGAGGCCGATTCCGACGATGACGCCGACGCTCACGGCGATCACCGCGAGCAAGCCCTGCTGCTGCATGATCACGAGTGTAGAACGCCGCAGAGATCGCGCCGGCTGGGCCGTGGCCCTTGCCAGGTCGCCGCTCGCGGCCGCGTGCCGGTGGCCTTGGGCGCCGTGCTAGCGGGTGCGCTCCTCCGGCCCCGGTGCTGTGAGGAACTCCGGTCGCACCTCGGCGATGCCGTCGAGCTCCGTCCGGAGCCGCGCGACGAGGGCGAGGCCGTCGGATTCCCACCGCGCGGGCACCGGGTCGTCCACGGCGCGCGAGAGCCATGTCTCATTCCACCGATACAGGGCGTCACTCAACTCCACGCTCAGCCCGAGCTCCGGCCCCGTCCGCCGATACTCGTCGGTGAAGCTCTCCCAGAGCGGCCAGCCGCTGACCCATTCGGGAAAGACGCGAATGACTCGCAGGCCGTTCGGGAGGGTGGGCGTCACGTGTCGCTCGCGCGTGGCCAGGAGGTACCGGTCCTGCATCTGTCGTCGACGCTGCCACTCCCGCGGCGAGCCGGGTGGGTCGTTGTAGTCCATCCCCGACAGCCAGATCAGGCCTGGCAGCGCGCGCGCATCCGTCTCGACCAGGGCGAGCGCCCAGAGCTTCGTATTGCCATCCGACATGGCTGCGGCTGCTTCCAGTGCCTCCTCCACCGTTGCATCGACGATGTCGAAGGCGGTCACAGCGTGGCCCGGCCCGTCGAAGACGTACACGCGAAAGCGGGCGTCGTCCCGCTCCCAGGTCGAATCCCGCTCGTCGACGGCGAAGATGCGCATGTCGACAGCGTATGTGGGCGGTCGCACCGGGCGCGGCGTGCGGCAGCGCTCGGCGCTCGTGCCCTCGGCGAACGCCGAGCTGGTGTCGGGGGCCGCACGTAGACTTGTCGGGTGCCTATCGTTCCTGTCGCCACGCCCGCAAAGCTCAGTGTCCGTGGTGCCCGCGTGCACAACCTGCAGAACGTCGACCTCGAGATCCCGAGAGATGCGCTCGTCGTCTTCACCGGCCTCTCGGGCTCCGGCAAGTCGAGTCTCGCGTTCGACACGATCTTCGCGGAGGGGCAGCGCCGGTACGTCGAGTCGCTGAGCGCATACGCGCGCCAGTTCCTCGGCCAGGTCGACCGTCCGGACGTCGATTTCATCGAGGGGCTCAGTCCTGCGGTGTCGATCGACCAGAAGTCGACGAACCGCAACCCGCGCTCGACGGTGGGCACGATCACCGAGATCTACGACTACATGCGACTGCTGTGGGCGCGCATCGGCGTGCCGCACTGCCCGGTCTGCGACGCCGTGATCCAGCGGCAGACCGTCCAGCAGATCGCGGATCAGCTGATGGAGCTGCCCGAGCGCACCCGCTTCCAGGTGGTCGCCCCGGTGGTGACGCAGAAGAAGGGCGAGTTCGTCGACCTGTTCCGCGAGCTGGGCGCCAAGGGCTTCTCGCGCGCGATCGTCGACGGCGAGCTCGTGCAGCTGGCAGAGCCGCCCGTGCTCAAGAAGAGCTACAAGCACGACATCGCGGTGGTCGTCGACCGGCTCGTCGCGAACCCGGAGTCGCTCAGCCGCATCACCGACTCGGTCGAGACCGCGCTGGGGCTCACCAGCGGCATCGTGCAGGTCAACCTCGTAGACCAGGACGGCGACGACGCGTGGCTGACGTTCAGCGAGAAGCTCGCCTGCCCCAACGGCCACCCGCTGCAGCTGACCGAGATCGAGCCGCGCACGTTCTCGTTCAACGCGCCCTTCGGCGCGTGCCCCACCTGCTCCGGCCTCGGCACCCGCATGTCGGTCGATGTCGAGCTGCTGCTCGGCGACGAGGCGCTCTCGATCAGCGAGGGCGTGATCGTGCCGTGGACCTCGCAGGGCAAGGCCCTGTACCAGTACTACGAGCGCCTGCTCGAGGGCCTGGCGAGCGACCTCGACTTCTCGCTCGACACGCCCTGGATGCAGCTGCCCGAGCAGGTGCGCCAGGCCGTGCTGCGCGGCGAGGGCTACAAGGTCACCGTGAAGTTCAAGAATCGCTTCGGCCGCGAGATGCGCTACGCCTCGGGCTTCGAGGGCGTGATCCCGTACATCGAGCGGCAGTACCAGCAGGCCGAGACCGACGCGCAGCGCCAGCGCTGGTCGGAGTACCTCCGCGAGGTGCCATGCGCGGACTGCGACGGTGCCCGGCTCAAGCCGGAGGTGCTCGCGGTGAAGGTGCAGGAGCACAGCATCGCCGACGTCGCGAACCTGAGCCTGGGCGATGCACGCGACTTCATGCATCGGCTGCACCTCACGCCACGCGAGGCGAAGATCGCCGCGCAGGTGCTCCGCGAGATCCGGCTGCGCCTCGACTTCCTCATCCAGGTCGGGCTGCGCTACCTCAACCTCAGCCGGGCTGCCGGCTCGCTCTCGGGCGGGGAGGCGCAGCGCATCCGACTCGCGACGCAGATCGGCTCGGGACTCACCGGCGTGCTCTACGTGCTCGATGAGCCCTCGATCGGCCTCCATCAGCGCGACAACCGCCGCCTCATCGAGACGCTGGTCGCCCTGCGCGATCTCGGCAACACGCTCATCGTCGTCGAGCACGACGAGGAGACCATCCATGCGGCCGACTGGATCGTCGACATCGGCCCCGGCGCCGGTGTGGGCGGCGGCCGCGTGATCCACTCCGGCCCCTACGACGCGCTCCTCGTCGAGCCCGAATCGCTCACCGGCGACTACCTGTCGGGTCGGCGTTCGATCCCGACCCCCGCCAAGCGCCGCAAGATCGACCGCAAGCGGATGCTGCAGGTCGTCGGGGCCCGCGAGAACAACCTGCAGAACGTCACGGTGGACTTTCCGCTCGGCGTGCTCACCGCGGTGACCGGCGTGAGCGGCTCCGGCAAGTCCTCGCTCGTGAACGACATCCTCTACGAGGTGCTCGCGTCCAAGCTCAACGGCGCGCGCCGGGTTCCCGGCAAGCACACCCGCGTCACGGGTCTCGACAACCTCGACAAGGTGATCCACGTCGACCAGAACCCGATCGGGCGCACGCCGCGCTCCAATCCGGCGACCTACACGGGCGTGTTCGACCGCATCCGCACACTGTTCAGCGAGACCACCGAGGCGAAGGTCCGCGGGTACCTGCCCGGCCGCTTCAGCTTCAACGTCAAGGGCGGGCGCTGCGAGGCGTGTTCGGGTGACGGCACGATCAAGATCGAGATGAACTTCCTGCCCGACGTCTATGTCGACTGTGAGGTATGCGACGGCAAGCGGTACAACCGCGACACGCTCTCGGTGCACTACAAGGGCAAGAACATCGCCGAGGTGCTCGAGATGCCGATCGCCGAGGCGGCCGACTTCTTCGAGCCGATCCAGGCGATCCACCGCTACATGAAGACGCTCGTGGAGGTGGGGCTCGGCTACGTCCGGCTCGGCCAGTCGGCGACCACGCTCTCGGGTGGT